>Ga0307375_10000858_pt1 | contig 35477 bp, 31 predicted proteins | sample TR1MG_FD_202531 | JGI IMG/M metagenome (GOLD analysis project Ga0307375, IMG submission 202531) | Soil microbial communities from Risofladan, Vaasa, Finland - TR-1 | ecosystem: Environmental > Terrestrial > Soil > Coastal area > Acid sulfate soil | place: Finland: Risofladan, Vaasa | collected... | reverse complement strand
CCCAGAAGGCGCAAGTCAAGTACGTGAAGGAATTAGCGTTCGCGTCGACCACGCCTGAGCAGAACGCGCTGCGTGCGGGAACGATCGACCTCGGTTACGTCGACAACTCGGTGCTGACCCAGAATGGCACCCCGCAAAAGCCGGGTGCGAACTGGCCGGCGATCGCGTCGAACTACAACCTCGAGGTCGGTGCCCCCTGGTCGATTGACTACGCGGCCTACAACTTCAACAAGAAGAACCCCGAGGCCGTCTTCCTCAATCAGCTCTACATCCGTCAGGCCATCCAGATGACCGTCGACCAAAAGGGCATGATCAAGAAGATCTTCAAGGGCTACGGCTACGAGCAGATCAACCCGCTCCCGCCGGTGACGCCCAAGTCGATCTCCGGAGGCGCCTCGACCAAGAACCCCTACCCCTACAACCCGACCAAGGCCGCCGGACTCTTGAAGAGCCACGGTTGGGTCGTCACCGGGGGCCAGGCCACCTGCGCCAAGCCCGGTACCGGTAGTGCGCAGTGTGGTGCCGGCATCGTCAAGGGCGCGAAGCTGTCGATCACGCTCGAGTACGGTAGCGGCTCGCCCGCGCTGGCACTCCAGGTGAACACCGAGGCCGCCGAGTGGAAGACGCTGGGCATCGCCACCAAGACCGTGCCACTGCCGTTCAACAGCGTCGTCAGCGACTGCGTGAGCAACTCGGCCAACTGGAGCATCTGCCTCTGGGGTGCGGGCTGGATCTACGCGCCTGACTTCTACCCATCGGGTGAGTCGCTGTACGTGCCGGGTGCGAGCTTCAACATCGGTGCCTTCAGTGACCCCAAGTTGACCGCCGCCGTCAAGGCGTCGACGTTCGGCACCGCGTCACTGAAGGACTTCGCGAACATCGCCGCGAAGGTCTTGCCTGATCTTTATCAGCCGAACGGTACCAATAACTACTCCGGAAGCGGCATCGGTGAGGTCATCAAGACGCTGAAGAGCAAGATCGGCTTCACGCCGAACTCGCTCACCAACTTCATGCCGGAGTACTACTACTACTAGACGTAGTCCGTAGCGCAACGCTCACAAACAACAACAAACGGCCTCCGGAAACGGAGGCCGTTTGTTGTTGTTTGTGAGCGTTTCTCTAGCCACGACTCGGTCCTCTTCAAAGGTGCCACGCCACCAAAACTGCGGATATCACCTTGATAAACTCCGTCCATGCTGATCTACGTACTCCGGCGACTCGTGCAGTCGTTCATAGTGCTACTCATCGTGATGCTGTTCATCTTCACGCTGCCGTACTTTGAGCCCAATGGCATTCTCGCGCCGGCGTACATCGTGCTCGGCACCCACGCGACCCCCCAGACCATCCACTTGTGGGGAGTTCAGAACGGGATGTTCCACCCCTTCTTCGTGCGATTCTGGAACTACCTCCTGCAAGTGTTCGTGCACTTCAATCTTGGTCATTCGTACAAGCAGAACATGTCCGTATGGGGCATCATCTCGCTCTACGTTCCTCGCACCATCTGGCTCGCACTTTCGTCATTGCTCCTGACGGTATTCATCGCCCTCCCCCTCGGCGTCTACCAGGCGTCACGACGTAATTCGACCTTTGACTACACCGCGACCAGTGTCGCCTTCATTCTCTATGGGGTCCCTTCCTTCCTGCTCGGCATTCTCGTCTTGCAGTTCTTCAGTTTCGGGTGGCCCCACCTACCAGCGTCACCACCCGGTGGCGTCTCGCCGTGGGCCATGTTCACTGACCCGGCCGGCTTCATCCTGCCCGTCTTGACCCTGACGCTGTTGAGCATTGCCTTCCTGAGCCGCTTCATGCGAAGCGCCGTGCTCGAAGTACTCGTGCAGGACTACGTGCGAACGGCGAAGGGCAAGGGGTGCAGCCAGAGTCGCGTCCTGTTCCGGCACGCCCTGCGCAACGCCCTCGGTCCGATCGTCATCATCTTGGGTCTCTACATCCCGCAGCTGCTAGGTGGCGCAGTGGTGATCGAGAGCGTCTTCAACTACAGCGGCCTGGGTATTCAGACCGTCAACGCCGCAGCGACGCTCGATATCCCCACGGTGCTCGGTATTACGCTCCTGGTGGCGATTCTGACCCTGTTTGGTAACTTCCTCGCCGACATCATGCTCGGCGTCGTAAATCCCCGGGTCCGGATTGAAAGATCAGGTCAATAATGAGTCAGAGCAACGAGCCGTCAAGCGCCGCGGTCATTGACACCAACGCGAACGAGACGAACCTCTCCGAACAGATCGTGCCGATGTGGCGACAGCGCCTGCGCATCTTCACGCACAACAAGTTGGCGATCGCCTCGCTGCTCTTCATAGTCGCACTCGTGCTCTTCTGCTACCTGGGCCCCGTTCTCTACCACACCAATCAGACCGACCAGGCGGCGGCGCTCAACGTGGCGTGGAACGCACCCCCCTCGCTGCACCACCTACTCGGCACGGATAGCTCGGGTTTCGATGTACTTGGACGGATCATGTACGGCGGCGAGTATTCGCTCAGCCTGGGCATCCTCGCGGGCATTATCACCATCATCGTGGGAACGATCTACGGGATGATCTCCGGCTTCTTGGGGGGCATCGTTGACACTGTCATGATGCGCATCCTTGACGCGTTCCTCTCGATTCCGATCCTCTTTCTACTGATCACCTTGATCGCCATCTTCCAACGGTCCACCGTCTTCTTGATCCTCATCATCGGCACGACGCTGTGGTTCGGGAATGCCCGAATCATCCGAGGCGACGCGCTGCTCATTAAGAAACTGGAATACTCCCAAGCAGCGACCGCGATGGGTGGAAGTAAGTGGCACATCATCAAGCGCCACGTGTTCCCGAACTCCATGAGCAATATCGTGACGGTCGCCACCTTCTCGGTCGCCGACGCAATTCTCTTTCTCTCGACTCTCGGATTCCTCGGACTGGGCATTCCTGCACCACAGACCGACTGGGGAACCATGATGCAAAACGGTGCCACCCAGCAACCCAACGGATACTGGTGGGAGATCTACCCGACTGCGGTGGTCTTCGTGCTGCTCATCGTGGCAATCACGTACGTCGGCGAGGCACTTCGTGACGCGTTCGAGGTCCGACTCCTCGAGCGCTAGGCGTGCAGTACCTTCGCTGACCGTTCGTGGCCCCCGGCTACTTCTTGCCTTGACGGGATCAGACGCGCGCGCCCAGCGTCACGGGTGTCTTCATCGGGAAGTGGCACGCAGCGCGTTGGCTGGCGCCGAAGTCCTCAAATGGCGGCTCTTCATTGGCGCAGATGTCCTGCGCCTTCGGGCAACGAGTCCTGAATCGACAACCTGACGGAGGATTGACCGGCGAGGGAAGTTCGCCACGCACCTGGCTGCCTCGCCGCTCACGGGCCCGGTCGGGGTCGGGAACGGGCACCGCGTCGAGCAGGCCCTGGGTATAAGGGTGCGCGGGTGAGCGGAACACTGACTCTGCATCACCCAACTCGACGATCTTGCCAAGGTACATGACCGCAATCGTGTCAGCCATGTAATAGACCACCGCGAGGTCGTGACTGACCATGACGTACGAAAGGTTGTGTTCACGCTGGAGGTCCTTCATGAGGTTGAGGATCTGGGCCTGGATGGAGACGTCGAGGGCCGAGACTGGTTCGTCCGCGACGATGAGACGTGGATTAAGCGCCAGCGCCCGAGCGAAGCCGATCCGTTGACGCTGACCACCTGAGAACTCGTGCGGGTACCGGTCGGCGGCCATGCGATCGAGGCCCACAGAATTCAGCAATTCCTCGACCCGGGCGGCCTGCTGCGCCTTGGTCCCCTCGCGCTGGATCATCAACGGCTCACCGAGGATCTGACCAACTTTCATGCGCGGGTCAAGCGAGGAGTACGGGTCCTGGAACATCATCTGGCGATCACGCCGATCAGCTCGAGAGGGCTTATGACCCTTCGCCGACACGAGACGTCCCTCAAAGTGAACGGTGCCAGCGGTCACGGACTCAAGACCAACGAGCATTCGCCCAATGGTCGTCTTGCCACAGCCCGATTCGCCCACGAGTCCGAAGGTCTCGCCGGCGGTAAGGGTGAAACTCACGTTCGACACGGCTTGAATCGCTCCGGTCTTGTGGCGAATCATTCCACCCTTGATCGGATACTCCTTGACCAACCCATCGACTCGGATGAGTTCCTTGCCCGATTCCTTCTTGGCGACCGCTTCCGACTTCTCTTCGGTGCGCACCACCAGAGCCCTGGGGCCTGACGTTGGGTGAAAGCAAGCGAATGCGTGCCCCTCCAGCAAGGTCAGTGGGGGTTCAATGGCCCGACACTCGTCGGTCGCGAAGGAACATCTGGGCGCGAAGCGACAGCCAACGATCTCCTTGGACAGATTCGGCGGCATCCCCGCGATGGAGGACAGCTCCTGCTTCGTGGTGTTCTCCAGATTAGGCATCGAAGCGAGCAAGGCCTGGGTATAAGGGTGACGCATCGAACGGAAGAGTTCGCCCGTGGGAGCCTCTTCCGCCTTCTTGCCGCCGTACATCACGACGACGCGATCCGTTCGTCCCGCGATCACACCCATGTCGTGCGTGATCAAGAGGACTGCCATGTCCAATTCTTTGCGGAGGTTGTCGAGAATATCGAGGATCTGGGCTTGAATAGTCACGTCGAGAGCCGTCGTTGGTTCGTCAGCGATGAGCAATTTGGGGCTGCAGACGAGACCCATGGCGATGATGACACGCTGACGTAACCCACCCGAGAGCTCAAACGGGTACTGATCGAGGCGTTCGGCCGGACGAGGCATCTCCACCATCTCGAGGACCTCGAGTGCACGCTTGCGCGCGTCGGCCTCACTGGCACCCGTGTGAATCCTCAAACCCTCGCCGATCTGGCGACCGATCTTGGTGGTGGGGTTGAGCGAACTCATGGGGTCCTGGGGGATCAGCGCAATATTGCGGCCCCGTTGACCCTGCATCTGCTTCTCCGTGAGCGAAGCGAGGTCGACACCGTCGAACACCACACTGCCCTCGGCGATCTTGCCATTTCCAGGTAGCAGTCGCATGATGGCGAGTCCCGTGGTCGTTTTACCACAGCCCGACTCACCCACCAGGCCTACGCATTCACCGGAATTCACAATTAGTGAGAAGTCGTCAACCGCAGTCGCCGACTTGTCACGTGATGAGAACTGCACCTTCAAATTGTCGATTGAGAGCAACGCTGACATAGTTAATCAATCCTACTCATGGCACTGGATTTGATTGGTGTCCGGGCCACGGAGAAACCCAGTATTCATGGGGCCTGTGGACCGATCACATCCGGTAATTTCCAAGATTTCCGATGTTCGCCCGTAGGGCCGAGCCTGCGCAGGGCGTCCAGATGCGCCGCGGCCCCGTAACCCTTATTCGCTCCCCACTGAAATTGTGGGAAGTGCTCACCCAAATCCCTCATCCACTGGTCACGGCTGACCTTGGCGAGTACCGCCGCACCCGCAATCGCCGCACTACGCCGATCGCCCTTGACGAGAGCCAGGAAGGGCAGTCTCGAGTACGTGAGTGGCGGCGGGGGTTCGACGCCGAATCCAACGTCCAAGGGTGAGGTGAGGAGATTGAATGACCCGTCGAGCAACGCGTACGTGGGGCGGATCGTGAGCCCATCCAACGCGCGCGTCGCCGCGACTGCCAGGGCTAGACGAAGTCCCCAAGAATCGATCTCATGCGCACTCGCTGAGCCGAGCGACCAATCCGTCGCCCAAGCCTTGAGCGGATCGGCCAAGTTCTCACGCTGTGAGGGTGTCAAGAGCTTCGAGTCATTGAGCCCAGGCGGCGGCGGCGCCTCGTGGGTGACGACGAGCGCTCCCACGGTGATCGGACCCGCCAGCGCGCCGCGTCCGACCTCATCGACGCCCACCACCACTTCACCTCGTTGCACGAGTGGGCGTTCGAACTCGAGCAGGTCGGTCGCTCGTTCATCCATTCCTCAAGGGTATCGACGCCGAGCGCCCCTAACATGCACTTGCATGACTCACGTTGCCGTTGTCGTCCCGCTGAAGCGCTTCGACCTCGCCAAGGAGCGCTTGCGTCGAGCTGGCATCGAACAGGTCACCACGCTCGCACGCGAACTCGCAACAGCGGTCATTGAGCACTGCGCCCCACGCCATGTCATCATCGCGAGCGAGTCTCAGGAGGTCTCAGACTTCGCCCATTCACTCGGTGTCGAGGTCTTCGAATCAGAAGCACGCGACCTCAATGACGCGGTGCAGCGAGCCTATGAGTCACTCGGGGAGCGCTTCGAGCAATTGATCATCATCCACGGCGACCTGAAACATCCGAGGGGTCTCGGCGACTTCCAGCCGGGCGCGGGGGTCACAATCGTCACCGACCACCACCAACGCGGTACGAATGTCCTCGCACTACCCACGGGTCTGAGTTTCAGATTCTCGTACGGACCCGACTCGCGACATCGTCACGAACTCGAAGCAGACCGGTTAGGTGTGCCGTGTCTCGTACTCACCGACAGCCCTTGGGCGTTTGACGTGGATGACCCGAGCGATCTGGAGAGCCCTTCGTAATGCATTTGAGGGGGCCCTAGGGCCCCCTCAAACCGCTATCCCGAAGGACAACCAGTACTACTTGCGCTTAGCGACGCGCTTCGCTGCCTTCTTGGCGGGAGCCTTCTTGGCCACCCTCTTGACGGCTGCCTTCTTGGCGGGAGCCTTCTTGGCTACCTTCTTGACGGCTGCCTTCTTGGCGGGAGCCTTCTTGGCTACCTTCTTGACGGCTGCCTTCTTGGCGGGAGCCTTCTTGGCTACTGCCTTCTTGGCCGGAGCCTTCTTAGCGACGGCCTTCTTAGCGACGGCCTTCTTCTTAGCTACCTTCTTGGCCGGAGCTTTCTTCGCTACTGCCTTTTTCTTCGCGGCTGTTGCCACTTGCCCTCCTTGGGACTCAACGTTGCTCAATTTGGGACCTTGAGCCACCACCGTGGTGACTCAATTCGGTGCCGCATTGATAGACGTGAACTCGACCATGTGCCGCCCAGCCTCACGGCTGTACAGCGACTGTTCGCAGTGCACGGTCTTTGCGAAAGAGCGTCGCTCGATGATGTTGCGAACAACTTCATCGTAAAACTTTTGCCTCCTCCGCAGAAGACATCTAAAAGTTCACTCGCTTTCAATACAAATGTCAAGCATTTCGAAAGTTTTTACAACATTTGTGTCTCGTGCGACAAGACGATGGCATCTACTTAGGTCGAACAAATTCTGGCGACGCATCGAGTGGTGCACAACGTTCGACGTTGGTGCTCGGTCCAAGTCGAAGCGGAAAGACGTCATCACTCATCATTCCCAACTTGTTAGTCACGTCGCGAAGTTGCGTCGTGACATCGACGAAAGACGACGTGGTAACGATGATGGCGCGCACTCATCGCGATGGTGCAACTCTCCTCTTCGACCCCTCAGGCACCGTACCTACGCCGCCGGGCGTCCATCGAATCGGCTACTCACCACTTCGTCAGGCGATCGACTGGGATGGTGCGGTCCTCGCATCGCGTAGTCTCACCGACGTTGCACGAAGGGGCCACGGTGATCGGGGTGACGACCATTGGACGGAGCGAGCCGGCGCCCTAGTCGCGCCCATGTTGCACGCTGCGGCCCTAAGAGGCGAGACCCTCGGTCGACTCGCTTCGCGAATCGACGAACGAGATGGCGATGTGGCGCTGGCGGAACTTCACGAGCGCTACGGCGAACATCACCCCGCCGTGAGCCTCTTGCGAGGAGTCCTCGGCACCGAAGAGCGAGAGCGCTCGGGCATCTGGTCGACGACGTCGGGCCTCTTCGCTGGCATGCGAACCGACGCCGCGCGCGCGTCAGCGCGAGAGGCTCCACTGAACGTCGAGGAGTTCCTCTCCGGACCGCACCACCTCCATATCGTGGCGCCGAGCCGTCATCAAGCGGTGACCACGCCGCTCGTCGTCGGCCTCGTCGAAGAGCTTGTTCACGCCACCTACGATCGGCACCGCGACGGCGCACGCCTGCTCCTCGCACTCGATGAATTGGCCAACGTCGCCCCTCTGCCCCGCCTGACGAACATCGTCTCGGAGGGGGGTGGCCAGGGGGTCCTCACCCTCGCCTGCCTCCAGGACCTGAGCCAGGCTCGGTCGCGTTGGGGAACGTCGGGCGACGGCTTCCTCTCACTGTTCGCCACCACCGTGGTCCTGGCGGGCATCGCGGATCGCTCGACCCTCGAACTACTCCAACAGCTGGCCGGTAGGGATCTCGTGAAGAGTCCCACAGTCCAAATGAGCCCACGAGGGCGCCCCCATGGACATTCGACGTCCTGGGTTGAGCGCGATCGGGCGACTGTCGCTGGGATCGCCCAAGGGCGGCCCGGCTTCGCCCTCGGACTCGACGCCACCAAGACCATGCGGTGGATCCAGCTCACACCCGCCCACAGAGATCCGCGCTTCCGCTCCTATCTCGAACGATCAGAGCGGTCAGAGCGGTCAAAGCGGTCAGGACGCGACGAAGGACCTGGGCGCTCGCGCGAGAGGTGATGCCAGTCGCGCAGGGCCTCGCCTTCGAGGGGCCTGGGTCCGGCCTGACGAACGTGAGCCGTCATCCTCGCGCGAGCGATGCTGATCGATACTTCACGAACACCGCGCGACTCGCGCAACTCGGGGTAGAGATCGTCCACCGCCCTGGTGATTCCCGAAGCGCTTTGACCAAAGCGCGCGGCATTCGCCCACGCCTGAACAATCTGACGACGCGTCACACCCGTACTGCCCTCGAACGAACCGGCGAATGAATGCTCATCGAGCACACGGGCCCCGCGCTGCGGTGGTGCAATCGAACCCAGGGCTTGGAACTTGGACGCGTCGTTCGCCCACGCCGCCACCACCTCGTCGCGGCGCCACAAGACTTTTTCACCACGTTGTGCGACGTGACCGCCCCAGATGGCCCGGTACCCCTCATCGAGTCCGGCCACGTGCTCAATCCCTCGAAACGAGCGCCACGCCGTCCACGATGAACGCTGAGCCACTTCGTGGCGAAGCGTCGAGCGATAGAGGGCGTCAGCGGCGACGGCGTGGGCAAAGAGTGCGCGACTATCGAGCACAGTGTGCGCTCCCTCCGCTCGAGCACCTACGAGGACGTGATCGTGCAGGTGTGGCTCGGCGTGACGATTGACACCGTGCGTGAAGCCAACGATGTCGCGCCAGCGTCCCCTCTCGTCACGGTCCTCACCGCCCCGTCGGTCGCGAACGATGAGTGCCCGCTCCTCAAGGTATCCAACCGAGGCCCGCACCGATGCGCGGTGCGCATCAACGATCCCACGAGCGTGTTCGGCGTCGAGCGCGACCAGGATCGAAATCGGTCGAGGTGCCGCGAAGACCAGGTCGTAGCCCTGCACCAGTGAACGATCGGTGCCCGTGAGCACCTTGGCAACGTCGTGTTCGCTGCGCGTGTCACCCTCGCCACGCAGCCACCAACCCGAGTCCCCGTCGCGCACCCCCTCGAGTTCGAGGGCACGGTCACCGGTGAAATAGGCGACGTCGTTCGATCGTCGAATGAAAATACGAAGCATTGGGCTCCCCCGTAGGAGCACCCAACGGTCGCGCTACAACTGCGAAGCAATCCTTCGGGCCAGATCGTGGCCAGCTTTGGCGAATTTCTTGGTCACGACCACCGCGCCCGGACCAGCGAGGAGCATCAGGTGATCAAGAAACGACTCGTCGGTGATACGGAACTTCACCGCGTGTCGTCCATCGGCCAAGACGAGCCACTGCGCACTAGGCAGGGGCTCGAAGAGAAACCGTTGACCGGGTTCGACGACCACCACGACCTCGTCGCCCTCATCGCCCACCTGAGTAAGCCAATTGCGCGCAGTGTCGACCGGACGCGTTTCAGAGGCCGGCGACTTAGCCAGAATCGCGTTGATTCGATCAACTCGAAACGTGCGCCAGTCCTCGCGGGTTGTGCAGTACGCCCGCACGTAGGTGTGGCCGTTCAGTACCTTGATCTCGCGCGGTTCGATCGAGCGAGTCGTCGATTCCTCAGCCACCCCGGGGGTGTACTCGATCTTGATGATCTCGTGGTCGGCCACCGCCTGCTGCACCTGGTTCAGGAGCGACTCATTCGACGCGAGTTCCACTTGCACGAAGGAACTGGCCACACTTTCAATCTTTTGGATGGCGGAGTAGATTGCCGGGTTGTTGTAAACCCGTGACGCCTCACGCAACGCGATATTCAATTCGAACAGGTCGCGCCACATGAACGGCGACGGCTCGTCGCGCTCGTTCACGTAATCGGCCCGATAGGTCGAATCGTCGTTCGCCTCGTCATCCCAATCATCGCAGTCCTTGATCACGCGTGCGGGGAATCGACTCGACCCGTCGTGGGCGTCCGCGAGGGGCTCAAGCGAGGACAGCCGGTCCATGACCACGCGCACGTGTTCGGGCGAAAGAGAGAACCTCGCCGCGAGTTCACTGATCCGAAGTCCATCCTCAGCCATGTAGACCGCGTGCAGGAGTTGCAGGGTCTCACCCAGCACATCGCTTGAGGTCGGCCCCGAGAACTTCAGGTCCGCCAACGACGGAATCACGGCCTCGTTGACGCCATCCAGCCAGGCCTGGAGGTCGGATTTGAGCGACTTGGGACTCTGAAGCCGCACCCGCTCTGCGGCTTCCAGTACGAAACGGAGCGCGGCGCGCGGGTTCTCGAAGGAGATGCCCACCTCGACCTTGCCTTCCTTCTTCTCGGCGGCGGCGGCGCGCGGATACTGGCGAAGGAGCAAGTCCGCGTAGTTGACGTTCGTCGTGACGACCACGTCGATGGGCGAGGGAGTCTTCTGGAACTCCGCGCGCCAGGCCTTCGCGATTGCGAGGGCCTCTTCGTCGACTTCGTAGGTCTCGGGCAACACCACCGGCATGGAGGTGATGCGTGAGATGCGATAGCCCTTGATCTCATTGGTGCCCTGGACGCGCGCGACGAGATACGACGCACCGTTGAAGACGTCGATGATCAGTGGTTCGACCACTCGCATCTTGTTGGTCGACGACTGGTAGTGGAAGGACAGCGCCCGGCGCAAACGAAGAGCTCGCACCACCGGTGTGTAGTACGAGGAGAACTCGAGTCCACCATCGCTCGCGGGCGTGTCATTGAAGACGCTGAACACCCCTGAGGAGCCGAAGCCGCAGAATCGCAGGGCGAGCTGTACGACCCTTTGCTCATCTTCGTCGAAGTGGATCACCGGTGCGTAGCCACTTGATGGATCGATCCGGTAACCGACGCTGTCGTCGGCGAGCGTCACGGTCTCGATGTCAAAGCCGAGCTCGCGTATCCGAGCCTTGTCGCGCTCGAACTTCTGGCGCACTGCGCCCTCATTGCCCTCATAGGCGCGGATCTTCTTGGGCCCCTTCGAAGAGACCGGATATTCGTCGATCTTGAGATCGCGGACAATCTCTTCCTGGGTCAGCGGCTTCTGGTCGGTCCAGGCTCGTTGTAGCAGCAGCACGAGTGCGATCAAACGCTCGCGACTCTGCTCGACTCCACCACGAATGCTGCTCATGATTCTCCTGTCATCACCCTTCGAGGGTATCGGAGCCCCGTCACACCGCGTCGAGTACGACTACTTCGAGTCGCGCGGCTCCGAATCGGTCGACTTAGGGGATTCGTCGCGGCGCCAGTTTCCTGAACGACCTCCGGCCTTCTCCCACAGCGCGACCTCTTCAATGGTCATCGTCCGGTCCGCCGACTTGCACATGTCATAGATAGTCAGCGCCGCGACGGTCACGGCCATCATCGCTTCCATCTCGACCCCGGTTCGATCAACGGTGTCAACGCTCGCCTCGACATCGATATGGGTGTCGGCGATCGTGAAGTTGACGTAGACGTTACCGACCAGGACCGGGTGCGACATGGGCAGCAAGGTCGAGGCGAACTTGGCGGCCTGAATCCCCGCCACCCTGGCGGTCGCCAGCACGTCACCCTTGTTCATGGCGTTCGCCGCGACACTGGCCGTCGTCTCAGGCAGCATGTTGACGCGGCATCGAGCGAGCGCTCGCCTCGCGCTGACCTCCGACGGGCCCAAATCACGGGGGAAGGCCCCGTTACGCGCTGTTCTTCGAAGTTGGTGGAAGTCGTCCACCGAGCAATGCTACCGAGATTGACTGAAGGTGCATCCAAAGCCGGTACACTGCCCTCGTCGCTTTGCTGTACAGGAGTAGCTGATGCCAACCTACGAATATGAATGCCAATCGTGCCACTTGCGGGTCGAGGCGGTCCAGAAGTTCTCTGACCCGGCCCTCACGACCTGCGCCGCGTGCGGCGGTGAACTACGGAAAGTCTTCTCGGCCGTGGGCATCGTCTTCAAGGGCAGTGGTTTCTACAAGAACGACAGTCGGGGTGCGAGCAGCTCGGCCACTCCTCCCGCATCGACGCCGTCGACACCCGCCACACCCGCCACACCCGCCAGCACACCCGCCACTCCAGCCGCCAGCACCACGACGAGCACAAGCTCAGCCGACTAAGAACCCGAGACTGCGATCCCGTCAATAGCGAGCGACTGGCCCGCGGCACTGCCGGGGAGCCACTCGACGTCACTTCCCACGTAGCGCACATCCAAAAGCATCCTTTGCAGGGTCGACGCCACGGTGATCTCGCGTACGGGTTCGGCCAATTGCCCATCGCGAATCATGAGTCCCGTGATCCCGACCGAGAAGTCGCCCGAGATGGGATTGACCCCAGAGTGCACTCCCGTGAGGGACTCGACGAAGATTCCATTTCCGACGCGACGAAAGATCTCGGCTTGGTCCATCGATCCTGGTTCAAGCTGGAGCGCTCGACACCCCGCCGAAGGTGAACCCGCGATGCCTCCGCGTACGGCACTACCGGTCGACACCGTCCCGGCCCGGCGCGCCGAGACCGTGTCGTAGACGAAAGCCTCAAGGCGACCTCGGCGAATGAGGACATTGCGCCGACAGGCCAACCCCTCGCCGTCGAACACACTGGCCGCGAAATGGCGTGGGTCAGTCGGATCGTCGAGCAGAGTGAAGAGTGGCGAGGCGACATCCTCGCCAATCCGGTTCGCGAAGAACGAACGACCATAGACGACCGCTTCGCCACTGAGGGCGCCACCAATGATGGCCAGCAGCGTGGCAGTGCTGCGAGGGTCGAAGACCGCCGTACCCTTCATGGACGCGGGCTTGACCGCACCGAGCATCCTGGTCGCCCTCGAGATGGCGTCATTCGCCGCCTCACTGAGATCCAACTCGTGCGGTGCACGTCCGGCAGAAAGCCCCCAGCCGGTCTGGTCACTCGTGCCGTCGGTGGCGATCGCCTCCACCGACACGAACGCACCCGACCTCTCGTAGGACGCGCGGATGCCCTTGGTCGAGACGACAGCCGCTTCAGCGACGTAATCGGAGTAATTCGCGGCGTCGACCTGGCGAATCCGGGGATCGCCCCCGCGCACCATCCGCTCGAGCTCGAGAGCCATGGCAATCTTCTCGTCGAGGGGCGTGCTCAGCACCGACGCATCGGAGAGCTCCAACTTCGCGCCTTCGACACCATCGGGTTGGGCGAACGCCACGAACTCGTCCTCAGTCGCGAAACGAGCATTGTCGCGAGCTTGGCGAAGCGCTTCGACGATGGCCTCCTCGTCGAGGGATCCGGCCCACGCGGTACCCACCTGCGCGCCCGCGGCACCGTCGCGAAGGACGCGCACACCGATTCCCGATGACGAAGCAGTCGAAAGATTCTCGACATCACCCTGATACGCCTGGATCTCGGTATCGGTTCCCCGTGACAGATAGACCTCTATCTGCTCATCACCCTTCGCGGCGTCGAGAATCCGCTCGGCGCGCTCCATCAGCTCACTCATGACGCCGTTCCTCCGATGGTCACTCCCGTGAGACGCATGGTGGCCTGACCGGTACCGACCGGTACGGACTGACCATCCTTGCCGCACGTACCCGGCGTCATTGAAAAGTCGTTTGCGACGGCATCGACGCGTTGAAGGACTTCGGGTCCGTTGCCAATGAGGTTGCAGTCGCGAAGCGGGGCGGTGATTTTGCCGTCCTCGATCATGAATGCGGCAGTCATACCGAAAACGAAGTCACCCGTTGCAGTGTTCACCTGCCCTCCACCGAGTTGGGCCACGTAGACGCCACGGGGGGTCTGGGCAACGATCTCGTCAGCATCGGAGTCACCCTCGAGCAGATACGTGTTCGTCATTCGCACCATTGGTAGGTGCTGATAGCTCTGGCGACGTCCGTTGCCCGATGATGCCCGACCGGACTTTCGAGCGCGCAGGTGGTCCCACATATAGTCCGTCAGCACCCCATTCTCGATCAGAACATTGCGGGCGCCCGGTCGGCCCTCGTCATCGATTGCTAGGTATCCCCACTCTCCGGCGACGGTCCCGTCGTCGACAAGCGTCACCAGAGGACTCGCCACCCGCTGGCCCACCTTGCCCGCGTACACCGACGCATTCTTCAGAATCGCGTCCGCCTCGAGGCCATGACCGCACGCCTCGTGGAACAAGATGCCACCCGACCCTCCGGCGAGTACCACCGGCAGGTCGCCCGAAGGGGCTGGACGTGCGTCGAGTTTCGTGATGGCCTGGTGCGCGGCACCACGAGCGGCGTCTTCAATCGCTTCCATCGTCAAGAGTTCAAAACCCCGGGTGCCCGCGACCGGGCGGTAACCAGTCTGCATCCCGGCGTCACCGCTCGCCACGCACGAGATGTTGAAACGTGTCCGAACTTGGTGGTCAGAGGCGAAGACACCGTCAGAGTTGGCAACCAGGAATCGTCGGGTGGAGTCGCCGAGCGCCACTTGCACCTGCGTGATCGATGAACCCTGCGATCGGGCAATCTCGTCGGCGTATCGAAGCAAATCGATCTTCTTCGCCTTGTCGACCTCTTCGGGAAGAATCGTCGCGTGCGACGGATAGTCGCGCAATGGGCTGAGCGCGATCTCTCGAACCCCGCCACCACCCTCACGAGCGACCGCGGCGGCAGCGCGTGCGGCACTCAACAACCCCGACTCGGACAGGTCCGCGGTGTGGGCGAAGCCCGTGGTCTCGCCCACGACGACCCTGATGCCCGCCCCTCGGTCGCGGCCCGAACTAAGTTCCTCGATCCGCTGCTGATCGAGCATGGCTGAGGACGTCGAACGATCCTCGACGAATACCTCAGCGAATTCCCCACCGCGACTAAGAGCCTCCCCAAGCGCTCGTTGCACGACGTCTTGAGCTACGAGAGTGTCAGACATGCTTTTCAGCGTACCGTCCCGTCTGCTCGCCCACCCTCACGACGACCGTCGGGCCCGTATCTGCGCTGCGATGCGGGCATTCAGACGCCGCCTCGCGGCCTTGGCGAGTATGCGGTTGTTTCAATCTTGCGAGTCCCCGGAGTTGGTGCGAAGGTGAAATAGTGGTCGCATGGTGCGAAGTTCGCCCCCTGACTACGCTTCGCCAAACACCGAGGAGAACGAATGAGTCACAACCCGGGTGACACTGCTCCGAGCCCCGAGACGGCACCGTCGGTACCCTCCTTCGCCCCTCGTGAAGGACGGCGAAGGGGCGTGCTGGGCGTGCTGATCGCGCTCACGGTCATCTCGCTCGTCAGCGTCATCCTCTCCGGCATAGCCCTCGGACGGCCGAGTGCCGCGACATCATCCTCGACGGCCACAGTGACCGGCTCAGGCACCGCCAAGGGAACCCCCGACACGGTGAGTTTCCAAATCGGCGTGAGCACCGTCCCCAAGAGCGCGACGAGCGCACTGAGCGAGAACAACACGAGGGTTCGAAACCTCGTCGCCAGTCTGAAGGCCAACGGTGTCACCAAGAGCGACCTTCAGACCTCAGGACTGAATATCTACGCCAACTACGACAACAGGGGCACCATCACCGGTTTCACTGCAGCGAATAATCTCGACGTGACGATGCATTCGATCAACAAAGCCGGCACCGCCATTGACGCTGCTGCCCAGGCGGCCGGCAATGGCGTCCAATTGAACGGCCTCTCCTTCTCGATCTCCAACGAGTCACAGCTCTTGAAGCAGGCACGCACCGCGGCAATGCACAACGCCTTCCTCCAGGCTTCCCAGGTCGCCCAGGCGGGTAATACCCGCATCGGTTCGATCATTCGAATCACGGACCAAGAGAACGTTTCGTCGCCCCCGGCGATCTACAAGACTTTCGCCCCGACCGCTTCGGGTTTGAATTCAGTGCCCATCGAAGCGGGTAGCCAATCGGTCAACGTCCAGGTGACCGTCGTGTACGCGCTGAAGTAACGCCACCCCAACCCGTCGCGCGAGCGTCGGCTATCGAAAACACCGCGGGCCTGGCGTCGTGGGCAAGTCCCCACTGGCCCCCGGAAGTTTCCCGAACGCCAGAACTAGGCTGGAACAGTGATTCTGCCGTCGATTGAAACACCCGCCGATCTCCAAAGACTGTCCTACAAGGAACTCCACGAACTCAGCGGCGAAATTCGTGAGTTCATCATCTCCACCGTGAAGACCACGGGTGGTCACCTCGGCTCAAACCTGGGAGTGGTGGAATTGACCCTCGCGCTGCACCGGGTCTTCGAATCGCCCAAGGACATCTTTCTCTGGGACACGGGGCACCAGTCGTACGTCCACAAGCTGCTCACCGGGCGCCGCTACGGTTTCAAGGGGCTGCGCCAGCGCGGCGGCATTTCGGGCTACCCGAACCGCTCTGAGAGCGAGCACGACTGGATCGAGTCGTCGCACGCCTCAACCGCCCTCTCCTACGCCCACGGCCTCTCGGTGGCCCTGCAGCAGAAGAAGGAGCTCATCGGCCACGGCGGGAATCGCCACGTCGTCGCCATCGTGGGCGACGGCTCCTTGACGGGTGGCATGGCGTACGAAGCCCTCAACAACCTCGGTGTTTCGAACCAGCGTGTGGTGATCGTGCTGAACGACAACGGTCGAAGTTACGCGCCCACGATCTCCAAGCTCTCGGCCTCACTCACGTCGCTTCGTCTGAACAAGACCTACCTCACCCTGCGCGACCGATTGCGTCGACTCGTACCACGGCTCCCTCGAGTAGGCAAGGCCGCCTACCTGGGTATCGACGGCTTCACGTCGGTCGTGCGAGAGATGGTGACCCCGCACACGTTCTTCGAGAACCTGGGCGTTCGCTACATCGGTCCGGTCGATGGACACAACATCGAATCGCTCGAGGTGGTGCTCACGAACGCCGCGGAGTGGGACGGGCCCATTGTCGTCCACGTTCTCACCGAAAAGGGTCGGGGCTACGAGCCAGCCACCCAGGACAACCTCAAGATGCACGACTACAAGCTTCCTCCTCGTCTCAATGACGAGGAGATCCCCCAACAGTCGTTCACCCAGGCTTTCTCCGATGCGCTGATCGCCCTCGCGAGCGCCGATGAGCGCATCGTCGCCATCACGGCCGCGATGGCTGGACCCACGGGTCTTCTGGGCTTCCAGGAACGTTTTCCAAAGCGATTCTTCGACGTCGGCATCGCAGAGCAGCACGCGGTGACCGCGGCGGCCGGCATGGCCATGGGCGGGATGAAGCCCGTGGTGGCCGTCTACTCGACGTTCTTCTCGCGCGCGTTCGATCAAGCGCACCTCGACGTCGGCCTCTTGAACCTCCCGGTCGTCTTCGTCTTTGACCGCGCCGGCATCACCGGCGACGATGGTCCGAGCCACCACGGGATATTGGACATGGCACTGTGTCTCGCAATCCCGAACATGACCATCTTCGCTCCGTCGAGCGGTGCCGAAGTTACCGAGATGCTCACGACGGCGTTGTCGATGTCGACACCGGCTGCAATTCGTTTCCCCAAGACTTTGCCCCAACCTTTCGACGCCACGACTGGTGAGGGCCTACACGCTCGCAAGGTGACGCAGGGCGACGGCTCGCTGTGCGTGCTCGCGGTGGGCAAGATGGCGCCGAGCAGCCATCAGGCGCTCAAGCTCATGGGGGACGACGCCTCGAAGGTGACGCTCTATGACGTGCGCGTGCTGCCACCCGACCCGGCGATGATCGATGATGCCCTCGGCCACGAGCGCATCATCACCGTCGAGGACGGCACCCGTCACGGCGGGGCAGGCACCCTCATGGTGTCGGCGGTGCGCAATCGAGCCCAAGAGCTCAGCCAGGCGTTCCCCACCACTCGAATTCTCGGCGTACCCAGGGCGTTCCTCGAGCACCATCGCCCCGACGCCCTGCTCGGCGAGATCGGTCTCGATCCCGAGGGCCTCGCGGGAGCCTTCACCCGACTCCTGCGAAACGAACCCGAGTTCCCCCGGGTGCTCCCTGAGGCGCCACGTCCCCACTATTTCTAAACGCGTCAACGACCGGCGAGGCCCGGTACATTGACTCCATGGCATTCGAGATCGACAAGACTGACGACGAGTGGCGCCAAGTGCTGGCGCCCGAGCGCTTCGCGGTACTGCGTCAAGCGGCGACCGAAGCACCCTTCACCGGGGCTCTTTTGCACGTTGATGACGAAGGCGTCTTTCGCTGTGGCGGATGCGGCCAACGACTGTTCACCAGCACCCAGAAATTCGATTCGAATTGCGGGTGGCCCAGTTTTGACGCCTGCGAACCAGGCACGATCGTCGAACGAGTTGACCGGTCACTACTGCGCGAGCGAACCGAAATACTCTGCTCGAAGTGCGGCGGGCACTTAGGTCACGTCTTTGAAGATGGACCGACGCCCACCGGGTTGCGCTACTGCGTGAATTCGCTCGCCATCGACTTCGAGCCCCCGAAGGACTAGACGTCGAGGAATCGCCGGATGGCGATTGCCGATCCAACCGAGCCGATCACGACGCCCACGATCAAGACGACCGCGTTCGTGCCGACCAGCGCGCTGGTGTCGAGTTGGAACTCATTGTGCAAGGGGTACCACGTATGCAGAGCGGTCACCGCGAGAATCGCCACCACCGAGCCTAGGAGTCCCTGTATGAAGCCCTCAGTGATGTACGGGATTCGGATGAACCAGTTCGTCGCACCGACCAACTTCATCACGGAGACTTCGCGTCGACGCGAGAAGATGGCCATTCGAATGGTGTTCAAGATCAACACCGTCGCGGAGAGCAACAGCACACCCGCCAGGGCGAGAAAGACGATTTGAATGATGCGGATTGCGTGGTTCATCTCGCGAATCTGCTGCTCGGGAGCGGTGACGCTGTACACACCCGGCTGATTCTTGAACGTCGCTTCGACGACGAACGCATTGGCCGGCACGGTCGGGACACAGCGGAACGACGATGGCATCTGAGCGACCGTCAACACCGACCACTCGGACTGGGGCAGAAGTTGCTTCGCTTCCGCGAAGTCCTGGGCCTGAGTGAAGTAGGTACAACTCTTGACGATCGGCATACTGGCCAGCTGAGTCTGCACACTCGTGATTTCGTTCTGAGAGGCGTTCGGCTCCATCCACACCGTGACGCGAGTCCCCTGCTGCCAGCGCGCGGATGCCTGGGCGGCACTCTGCTTCAAAAGCAGTGCGGAGCCCACCAGCGAAAGTGAGACCGCCACCGTCAGTACCGCGGCGATGGTCATCATCCGGTTGCGCCAGAGGTTGCTCAGGGTCTCTTTGATGGCGTAGCGAAAATAAACCCGCATTACAGAACGGCCCCTTCGTCGATGCCGTACACGCCGCGCACCTGGTCACGAATCATCTCGCCGCGGTCGAGTTCGATGACTCGACGTCGCATCCGGTCCACCAACGCCTTATCGTGCGTGGCCATCACAACCGTGGTGCCCGTACGATTGATCCGCTCGAGTAGCGCCATGATTGACTCGGAGTTCGCGGGGTCGAGGTTACCCGTCGGCTCATCCGCCAGGAGGATCAGCGGGCGGTTGACGAAGGCGCGCGCTACCGCTACTCGCTGCTGCTCGCCACCCGAGAGTTCGCCGGGCAGGTTGCGCGACTTGTCAGTCAGTCCCACGAGTTCCAGGATTTGTGGCACTTGGCTCTCGACGGTGGAACGGGGTCGCCCGATCACTTCCAGGGCGAAGGCCACGTTCTCGAAGACGGTCTTGTTGGGCAGGAGTCGAAAGTCCTGGAACACGCAACCGATGTTGCGGCGCAGGTAGGGAACACGCCACTTGGGGAGGTCGCCGATGTCGCGGCCCGCCTCCAGGATTCGGCCTTGGTCCGGCAACTCTTCTCGCAACAACAGTCGCAGAAAGGTGGTCTTACCCGAGCCCGATGCCCCAACGAGAAAAACGAACTCACCCTTCTCGATGTCGAGCGAGATGTCCTTCAGTGCGGGCGTGCCGTTCTTATAGGTCTTGGATACATTTTCGAATCGAATCACGGCAACACCCCCTTTGGGTTGGCTGGTATCTGTGCCACGGCACTTAGATCTACGTAGCAATCATTCTAGTTTGGTGAGGGCCCGAACCAACGCCACGAAAGTGCGTCAGATACAGGGCTTCACGATTTCTTAGGATCGCGCGCGCTGACGACGAAGTTCCGCTTCCATGAATCCGTCGAGGTCCCCGTCGAGCACTGCCTCGACGTTTCCGGTTTCGAAGTCGGTGCGATGATCCTTCACCAATTGGTAGGGAGCTTGTACGTAACTACGAATCTGTGAACCCCACGCGTTGTCGCCGCGATTCCCGCTCAGCGCGTCCATCTGTGCCTGGCGCTCAGCGCGGGCACGTTCGGCGAGCTTCGCCTCGAGGATCTGCATCGCGCGAGCGCGATTCTGATGTTGGCTGCGCTCGTTTTGACAACTCACCACGATCCCCGACGGGATGTGCGTGATTCGAATCGCTGAGTCGGTCTTGTTCACGTGCTGGCCACCCGCTCCTGACGAGCGATACGTGTCGACGCGCAAGTCCTTTTCGTCGATCTCGACCTCACCGGCGTCATCGTTGAGCAGTGGCGTGATCTCCATGCTCGCAAAACTCGTCTGGCGGCGGGCCTGGGAGTCGAACGGACTAATACGCACCAGCCGATGCACGCCACGCTCGGACGAAAGCCAGCCGTACGCGAAGCGACCTTTCACGATGAACGTCGCCGAGAGCAGGCCCGCCTCACCACCCTCAGTCGCTTCATCGACCTCAACGGCGAACCCGCGTCGCTCGGCCCAACGCGAGTACATGCGCATGAGCATCTCGGTCCAGTCTTGGGCGTCGGTGCCCCCCGCGCCGGCGTGCAGCTCGACGATGGCGTCGTTCTCGTCGTACTGACCGCTGAACAGGCTCTGCGTCTCCAACGCCGCAATCTTGTGCCCGACGTCCTCGACACTCGACGTCAATTCATTGAGTAGTGACCAGTCGGCCTCGCCCGCGGCGAGGGACTCGCGCGAGAACTCCGCGAGCACGAGCGCGTCGTCGATTGCACTGCGTAGTCCATCGAAAAGTTCGAGGTCATTGGTCAAGCGCCCCAATTCGGTCGTCACCTCACGAGCGTGGTCCTGATCGTTCCAAAGCAGCGGGTCCGCAGCAGCCTCACTCAACACGGCGTGGCGTGCGCGGCTCTCATCAATCTTCAGGTAGTCGCGCGCGGCGCTCCAGCGCACCTCGAGCTCTTCGAGTGCACTCGTGGCGTCGCGTAGCGCGTTTTCGGCCTTAGGGTCGGCCATGGCACTGCTTGAACTTGCGACCCGAGCCACACCAGCACGGTTCATTCCGTCCAATCTTGTCGCCCTCTTTGGCCACGGGCTTCGTCGCCGTGCGGTGCACGGGCAATTCCGTGGCGCCCGGTGCGACCTCATTGACATTGGTCAGCGCGTTCTCGAGACCCTCATCGGTCTCGCTCTCGACGGCTTGGGCCTCAACGTGCGTGATGTAGCGAACGTAGTCATTGTCCACCGCCACGAGGAGGTGCTCGAACATGAGGTAGCCCTCTTTTTGCCACGCCGTCAACGGGTCTTGTTGGGCGACCTGGCGAAGGTGGATGCCGTCGCGTAGATAGTCCATGTCCGAAAGGTGGTCGCGCCAGCGTTGGTCGAGAATCTGCAACATGACGTCGCGCTCGATCTCCTTGGCGGTCTCGATGCCTCCGGGGAGGTCCTCACACTTCTTCTCGTACTGCGTGACCGCGTCGTCGACGATCAGTCCTACGACGTCCCCTCGGTCCTCGTAGGCGTTCAACTGCTCAACGCTCAGCGTCGTCGGGTAGTACGTGAGGAGCTCATTGAGAAGGAACTGCATGTCCCAGTCTTCGGCGAACTCACTGCTGAGTTGATTCTCGACAAAAGTCGTGAGCGTCTCTTCAATCAGCGCAATCGTCGAGTCGTGGATGTCCTCGCCATCGATGACCTGCTGTCGTCGACCGTAGATCACCTTGCGCTGCTCGTTCATCACTTCGTCGTACTTGAGAACGTCCTTGCGAATCTCGGCGTTTCGACCCTCGACCGTGTTCTGAGCTCGTTCAATGGCCTTGGAGACCATCTTGGCCTCGATGGCCTCGTCGTCGGGCATCGTGCGGTCCATGACCCACGAGACGGCACCCGTCGCGAAGAGTCGAAGCAGTTCATCCTCGAGCGAGAGGAAGAAACGGCTCTCGCCGGGATCCCCCTGGCGTCCGGAACGACCACGCAGCTGGTTGTCAATTCTGCGTGAATCGTGACGCTCGGTACCGAGCACGTAGAGCCCGCCCAGGGCACGCACCTCGTCGCCCTCGGCTTCGCAGACCGGCCGGAAGTTCGCGAGTGCCGCCTGATAGGCGGCGTCGTACTCCTCGGTCCCGGCCTGGAGTCCGCGACTCTGGGCCTCGCGTGCGGCCAATCCCTCGGCGTTGCCTCCGAGGATCACGTCCACGCCACGTCCCGCCATGTTGGTCGCCACGGTCACCGCGTGCTTGCGACCCGCTTGCGCCACGATCTCGGCCTCGCGGAAATGCTGCTTCGCGTTGAGGACTTCGTGGACCACGCCGGCCTTGGACAATTCGCGCGAAAGTAACTCTGACTTTTCGACCGACGCAGTACCGAGCAGGACCGGCTGGCCCTTCTCACTCCGCTGACGGACTTCCTCGACGATTGCCTTGAACTTCGTCGCCTCGGTCTTGAAGATGAGGTCCGGCTGGTCTATGCGCGTCAACGGACGGTGTGTGGGAATGGGCACGACCGAGAGTGCGTAGGTGTTACCGAATTCGCCAGCCTCGGTTTCAGCGGTGCCGGTCATACCGGCCAACTTCTCGTAGAGGCGGAAGTAGTTCTGCAAGGTGACCGTCGCCCAGGTGTGATTCTCCTCCTGGATGCGCACGCGCTCCTTGGCCTCGACCGCCTGGTGCAGTCCGTCCGACCAGCGTCGCCCATCGAGCGTGCGACCGGTGAACTCGTCGACGATCTTCACGGCGCCTCCGTCGACGAGGTAGTCCTTGTCGCGGTGGAAGAGCTCCTTCGCGCGAAGGGCCTGGCCCAATTGATGCACGTAGTTCGTCGCGACCGCGTCGTAGAGGTTGGTCACGCCGAGCAGTTTCTCGACCTTCTCAATGCCCGCCTCGGTCGGCACCACGGTCTTCTTCTCTTCGTCCACCTCGTAGTCATCGTCACGCGTCAGAGAACGCACGATGGACGCGAATTGGTAGTACAGCTTCGTGACGTCCGACGCGGGACCAGAAATGATGAGTGGCGTACGCGCTTCGTCAATGAGAATCGAGTCGACCTCGTCGACGATGGCGAAGTGATGGCCGCGCTGGACCATGTGTTCGCGACGTCGAGCCATGTTGTCGCGAAGGTAGTCGAAGCCGAACTCGGTGTTGGTGCCGTACGTGATGTCGGAGTGATAGGCCTCGCGCTTGTCATCGAACTCGGGCAGGTCCGGTCCGACACGTCCGACGCTGAGCCCGAGGAACCGGTGCAACTGACCCATCCAGTTGGCGTCACGAGTCGCGAGATAGTCGTTCACCGTGACGATGTGAACACCCTGACCCGCGAGCGCGTTCAGATACACCGGCAGGGTCGACACCAAGGTCTTACCCTCACCGGTCTTCATCTCGGCGATCCATCCGAAGTGCAGGGCCATCCCACCCATCAGCTGCTCGTCGTAGTGACGCTGTCCGAGCACCCGTGTCGAGGCTTCGCGCACGACGGCGAACGCCTCGATGAGCAGGTCATCAAGGGTCTCGCCCTCGGCGATCCTTTCTCGAAAGACGTCGGTCATCGCTCGCAGCTCGGCGTCGGTGAGCGCCGCCATCTGGCCCGAAAGCTCGTTTATAGGTCCGACGAGTTCAGCGAGTTGACGAACTCGCTTCCCCTCACCCGCCTTCAAGATCTTCTGAAAGACACTCATATCGTGATTAACCCTACCGGTCGTGCTCGTACTGCTGAAGGGGCTGCGGGTGCTGACCTGGTCTTTGACCCCACACTTGCCTGCGGCAGTGTCCGTACGCGCCCTCGGCAGCACATGGCTCTCCGACGACGAACTCGCACACTTCACTGGCTCCCGAGGCCACCACTTTGGTGGTCCCGAGGCAGGACTTACTTCTAAACCGCGCCATGCTCAGCGTCAATAAGACACCTTACGTGGGTCGTTTCGCCCGCGGCTGGCATCGACTTGCAACCACAGAACCACCCGCAGCCCTAGGAACATCCTAGGCGTTCATTGGATTTGCGAGCTGGGCCGCACCAGCAGCACCACGATGAGGCGAAGACCCAGCACCAGGGTCGCCACCGGCGCCAGAATTCGGCGCATTCCAGTCGCCGTCTGCCATTCGAAGCGCATGGCACTGCGGTGATGGGCGATGAGCATGGCGCGAGAGACGCGCTGGCGCGAGAGACCCTCTATGTGGGTCACCGCAGCGTCCGAGACCGTCCCCACCCGGTAGCCGTGCGCTCGAATCTGCCAGCACAGGGCCATGTCCTCGGCGAACATGAAATAGCGCTCATCGAAGCCTCCGACCTCCTCGAAGACGTCACGGCGTACGAGGAAGCAAGCCCCCGAGACCCAGTCGACACTGCCGTCGGCCCGAGGCGACCGGTAGCGCCGGGTGGCGGGGTTACCGGGCCAGATCGGCTCGAGCAGCGCGTGCAGGCCCGCCAACCAGAAGTTCGGGAACACGCGCTGTGAGGGATAGACCGTGCCATCCGGGCGCAACACCTGGGGGCCCACGATGCCCACGTCCTCGTTCGCGTCCAGGTAGCGAACCATCGCTTCGACTGCCCCCTCGTGTACGACGACATCGGGATTCGACACCAGCAGGTAGTCCACCGCTCCCGTGCGCGCGGCACCACGGTTCACCCCGCGTCCGTACCCGAGATTCATGCGAGGTTCGACCAGCGTCACCTGGTGGTGTCCGAGCGACGGCGGCGTCGAACCCGCAGCACCGTTCTCCACCACCACGATGTTGGTCACTCCGTTGTCGAAGAGCGAGTCAATGCAGCCGCCGAGGGCCTCGCCGGCGTGGTAGTCGACCACGATCGCCGCGACCCGGCTCGCGTGATCACTCACGAAGCACCCGTACGCAGTGCGCGATCACGCAGCAGGCGCGCGACGCCGTCGTGCCAGTCCGGCAACGCCGCAAAGCCAGCGTCCACCCACTTCTCAGTCGAGAGGTCACTACGAACAGGTCGAATCGCGAGTGGGGCGGGCGAGAGCTCATCGGTGGTGATGGGCGTGGCAAAATCCTCGTCGCGGCCGAGCAGGGAACCCGCGTACGCCGCGATCTCGAACCACGTCGTCGTGGAGGAGTTGGCAATATGCCATACGCCCGACGGACGCTGACGGGCCATGGTCACGAGCACCCGGGCCAAGTCACTCGCGAAGGTCGCCGTGCCGGTCTGATCGTTGACGAAGCGCACCGTCGCGCCCGTCGCCGCTCGGTCGGCAATGGCGTGCAGGACGTTCTTCCCGCGTACGCCCATGACCCACGACGTGCGCACGATCGTGTCATCGGTTGAGCACAGGAGTTCGCCGGCGCGTTTGGATGCGCCATAGACGTTGAGCGGGTTGGTCTCGTCATCTTCGATATACGGCGCGCCCTTGGTGCCGTCGAAGACGTAGTCGGTGGAAATGGCGATCAGATGGGCGTCGACATCGTGAGCCGCGAGCGACAGCGTCTCGGTCGCTCCCGCGTTGACGGCGAAGCAGGCGTCGCGATCGACCTCGGCGTGATCGACCTGGGTGTACGCGGCGAGATGGATGATGACGTCGGGACGCGCCGAACGCACGGCGCGCATCGTCTGGTCGTGGTCAGTGATGTCCAGGTCATGGTGCGTCAGGCCGAGAACCTCGAATTCCTCCTCACCGACGCGCTTCGCGTCGGGCTGGAATGAAGAATCGCCGCCGAGCGGTGTCACTGCGCGCATCGTGTCGAGTAGATCGACGCCGACCTGTCCCCCGGCCCCGGTCACCAGCACTCGGGTGGGCCTAGACATTTGAGTCAACTTCGGGGTGTCGCACGTGGACCACGTCACCCGCGTTGAAGGTCGTCACAACGCCATCGACGTCAACGAGGAGTTGCCCCGACACGTCGATACCCCGGGCGACGCCGAAGAGGACCCCGTCAACGCGTTCAATACGCACGGGTTGGCCCAAGGTTGCCAAAGCCCGCTCGTACTCCTGGCGCAAGAGTTCACGACCCTCGGGTGAATCGAGCAGCAATCGTCGGTCTTCGAGCTCCTCCAGAAGTATGTCGAGCAGTGCCCGGGGCGTGACGGTGACGCCCGACGCATTGAGCACGCTGGTCGCGCGCACCTCACTAGGGCCCGCATCGGTGAGGTTGATGCCGATACCCACGACGAGCGCGAGACCGTCACCGGTCACCACCACTTCACCCAGGAGGCCCGCGAGTTTCGCGTCACCGACCAAGAGATCGTTGGGCCACTTCAATGATGGGCGCACCCCACTGAGGCGCACCAGTGCAGCGCGGGCCGACAGCGCCACCGCTGCGACCACGAGATGCAGTTGGTCGACCTCGACGGGCGCGCGCAGCAATATTGAACAGAGCAGCGAAGCCCCCGGTGGGGATACCCATCGTCGATCGAGCCGACCCCGGCCCGCCGACTGGAAGTCCGCGTAGGCCACCGTGCCCTCGGGTGCGCCATTCAGCGCTTCATTGACCAGCCAAGAGTTCGTTGATTCGATCTCTCGGAAGTGTTCGATACGCCAAATCATCGGGTTCACACTCAAACATTAGGGTTTGAGGGACGAGTGGTAGAAAATAACAGTCCCTGTACGGAGGTTCGCGTGTTAAAGAAAGTCCTAATCGCCAATCGTGGCGAGATTGCGGTTCGGGTAATCCGGACGTGTCGGGAAATGGGCATCGCCACTGTCGCCGTCTACTCCGAGCTCGATCGCAACGCCCTGCACGTGCGACTCGCCGACGAGGCCTACTCGCTCGGGGGCCAAACCGCGGCCGAGAGTTACCTCAACACCGAGGCGATCTTGGACGTCATCAAGCGATCAGGCGCCGATGCCGTGCACCCGGGTTACGGGTTCTTCTCAGAGAACACTGACTTCGCTCGGGCCATCACGTCACTCGGTGTCACCTTCATTGGCCCCCCGCCCGAAGCGATCGAGGTAATGGGCGACAAGATCTCCTCGCGTCTCGCCGCCGAGAAGGCCGGGGTCGAAGGGGTCCCCGGACGAAATGAGACCCTGTCGAGTGCCGACGAGGTCATCGCCTTCGGGAACGAGGTCGGTTGGCCGGTAGCCATCAAGGCGGCCTACGGCGGTGGTGGGCGCGGCATGAAGGTCGTCAACGCCCCCGATGAGGCGCAGGCCGCCCTCGAGAGCGCGACGCGAGAGGCCCAGAGTTACTTCGGTCGTTCTGAGTGCTACGTCGAGCGCTACCTGACCTGGCCACGTCACATCGAGATGCAGATACTCGCCGATGCCCACGGCAACACGTTGTGGTTGGGCGAGCGTGACTGTTCGGCGCAGCGCCGACACCAGAAGTTGATCGAGGAGTCACCCGCGGCGAACTTCCCCGACGAAGTCCGCCAGGCAATGGGCGAGGCCGCCGTCAAGGTGTCGCGTGCCTGTGGTTACGTCAACGCCGGCACCGTCGAGTTCTTGTACCAGGACGGCGAGTTCTTCTTCTTGGAGATGAACACCCGCCTTCAGGTGGAGCACCCCGTGACTGAGTTGGTGACGGGCCTCGACCTCGTCGAGTGGCAACTGCGCATCGCTGCGGGTGAGGCGTTGGACTTCACCCAGGATCAGATTCAGCGAAACGGCCACGCCATCGAGGTGCGCATCAATGCAGAGGACCCGAGCGGTGGACGATTCTCCCCCTCGCCGGGTGCCATCACCCGCTTCGATCAACCATCGGGCCCGGGGGTTCGCCTCGACGCGGGCTACACCTCAGGCGACACCGTCTCGCAGTACTACGACAACTTGATCGCAAAACTCATCGTGTGGGGATCGGATCGCGAGAAGGCGCGACGACGCATGCTTCGTGCGATCGAAGAGACGGTCATCGAAGGCGTCGCGACGACATTGCCCGCCGACGTGATCATCCTCTCCGAAGAGGACTTCGTCAACGGGACGCACTCAACGAAGTGGGTGGAAACGAATCTCGACTTCAATTCGCTTCCCTCTCCGGGCCCCGCTGGCATCGCGGTGGGTGAGGGTCAAGTACGAAAGGACGTCACCGCCGAGGTGAACGGCCGTCGGGTGACGGTTGCGCTGTGGATGCCCTCGTCGAGTAACGACGGCCCCTCGGGAGCGCTCAGCACGGCCGCGAAACCGCGACGCCAACACCACGCGGGCGTTCTCGGCAGCGGCTCGGGGAACGTGACGGTGCCCATGCAGGGCACCATTGTCAAGGTTGCGGTGGAAGTCGGTCAGTCCATCGACGCGGGCGACACCGTGGTGATCCTCGAGGCGATGAAGATGGAGAACACCGTGAACGCCGAGAAGGGTGGCGTCGTCAAGGCCATCAAGGTCACCGCGGGCGACTCTGTGAGCGCCGGAGACATCGTGGCGGTCATCGAGTGAGCGCGCAAGAATCCGCCACCAAGGTGATCGAAGCGGCACGCGAAGAACTCGTGACGCTCAGTCACTTCGTCCACGCCCATCCCGAGATGGGCTACGAAGAGTTCCTGAGCGCGGAAGCGGTCGCGGCGGCGTGCGAGCGTGCTGGCTTCGAAGTCGAGCGCGGCGTCGCGTCACTGCCCACTGCCTTTCGCGCCACGTCGGGTCACGGGGACCTCCACGTGGTCATCTGCGCTGAGTACGACGCGTTACCCGACGTCGGCCATGCGTGCGGTCACAACATCATCGCTGCGTCCTCGACCGGTGCCGCATTCGGTCTCGCCGCAGTCGCCGATGAACTCAACCTGCGGGTGACCTTGCTCGGCACCCCATCCGAAGAAGGCGGCGGCGGGAAGATCGATCTCTTGAACGCCGGCGAGTTCGACGACGCACATTTCGCCATGATGATCCACCCTTGGCCCGAAGAGCGCCTCGAGGCGACGTGTCTCGCGGTCGATCACTTCGACGTCACCTTTGAGGGCAAGGAGGCGCACGCCTCAGCGGCACCCTGGCAGGGCGTCAACGCGCTCGACGCTTTGACGATTGCGCAGGTGGCCCTCGGACTCTTGCGTCAGCAGCTCGAGCCAGGTGATCAGTTCCACGGCATCGTCAGCGAAGGCGGCGTGGCGGCGAACATCATTCCTCGTCACGTCGTGGGTCGATTCATGGCTCGTTCGGTGACGAGCGAACGTTTGGGCGCGCTTCGCAAACGACTGAACGCGTGCTTCGAGGCGGGTGCACTCGCGACGGGTGCCGCGATGCACGTCGAGGAATTGGGCAGTGCGTTCTCGCACATGGAGTCCGACCTCGAGATCCTCGCCCACTACCGACGCGCGGCAGAATCGCTCGGACGACGCTTCGACCTCGATGACGCTGGCATCGCCAAACCCACCATCTCCACCGATATGGCCAACGTCTCGCTGGTCGTGCCATCGATTCACCCGCTGCTGGCGATTCCGACCAACGGCGCCGTGAACCATCAACCAGAGTTCACCGCAGCCTGTGCGACGCCCGCGGCGGACCAGGCTGTTATCGACGGCGCCGTGGCGCTCGCGCTCACCGCCATCAGCGTCGCCACCGATGAATCCCTTCGAACCAGACTGTTGAGAAAATCATGATCCTCGAACACGCACTACTGCAGGTCACTCCCGGACGCGAACACGAATACGAGGAGTCCGTGCGCCTGGCCCTACCAGTCATCAGCTCGGCTCCCAACTGTTTCGGTGTGGAGATCCGCCGACAAGAAGAAAACCCGTCAACCTATCTGATGCTGATCCGTTGGTCCTCGATCGAGGCACACATGGCGTTTCGCGAAACGGAACTCTTCACGAAGTGGCGCGAACTCACGCACCACTTCTACGTCGACAAGCCGATGGTCACGCACTTTCACGAGCCCGTCGAGCTCTAGTGCGGCTGGTAAGTGCCGAACTCTGCGCGTAGGACGTCGGCCACTTCGCCGAGCGTCGCCATCCGTGCGAGCGCGATCTTCATCGGGTAGAGAAGGTTCGAGGTACCCCTCGCCGCGCTCGCCAGGTCCTCGAGTGCGACGCGCACACCCTCATCGTCACGTCGAAGTCTGAGTGCGGCGACTCTCGCTACTTGCGCCTCTTGTTGTGCAACGTCAACCGGGAACACGTCGGCTTTGGTCGACGTACTCTCGTTGAACCGATTGACTCCGACCACCACCTTGGCGCCCTGGTCCACACTGCGAGCGAAGTCGTAGGCCGCGGCCTCGATCTCGTTCTGCATGTAGTTCGCCTCGATCGCCGCGACGGCACCGCCCATCGCGTCGATCGTCTCGATGTACTCGCGCGCGAGTCGTTCCACCTCGTCGGTCATGGTTTCGATGAAGTAGGACCCGGCCAGTGGATCGACCGTGTCGGCGATGCCGGACTCGAAGCCAACAATCTGTTGCGTGCGCAGCGCCAATTTCGCTGCGCGCTCCGTCGGCAACCCGAGCGCCTCGTCGAATCCATTCGTGTGCAGACTCTGGGTGCCGCCCAGCGCCGCCGCGAGCGCCTGGAGCGTCACGCGCACGATGTTGTTCTCGGGTTGCTGAGCCGTCAGGGTCGAACCACCCGTCTGAGTGTGGAATCGCAGCATCATTGACTTCGGATCATGTGCCCCGAAACGGTCGCGCATGATCGTTGCCCACAATCGCCGCGCGGCCCGATACTTCGCCACTTCCTCGAAGAGATTGTTGTGGGCGTTGAAGAAGAAACTGAGGCGAGGCGCGAACTCATCGAGCACGAGACCCGCCGCCAGCGCCGCCTCGACGTACGCGATTCCATTGGCGAGCGTGAAGGCGATCTCCTGGACGGCAGTGGATCCCGCCTCGCGAATGTGATAGCCGGAGATGGAGATCGTGTTCCAATTGGGCATCTCCTTCGCGCAGTAGGCGAAGGTGTCCACGATGAGTCGCATCGAAGGCCGTGGCGGGTAGATGTAAGTGCCCCGCGCGACGTACTCCTTCAATATGTCGTTTTGAATGGTGCCGCGTAGTTGATCGCCGCGTACCCCCTGCTCCTCGGCGACCAACTGGTACAGCAGGAGAAGCGTGGACGCGGTGGAGTTGATGGTCATCGACGTGGTGACCTCGTCGAGCGGCAGTCCCGCGAGTAGGAGACGCATGTCCTCCAGCGATGAGATGGCGACACCGACCTTGCCGACCTCGCCCTCGGAACGGACGTGGTCGGCGTCGTAGCCCATCTGGGTCGGAAGATCGAAGGCGCACGACAACCCCGTCTGACCGGCGTTCAAGAGAAACTTAAAGCGCTCGTTCGTGGCCTCGGCGGTGCCGAAGCCCGCGTACTGGCGCATCGTCCACAGTCGTCCTCGGTACATGCTCGGCTGTACGCCGCGAGTGTAGGGATATTCGCCAGGCGCGCCCAGCTGTTGGGCCTCGTCGAAATCAGCGAGGTCATCGGCGCTGTAGACCGGACGGACCACGATGCCGGAGTCAGTTTTTCGTTCGCTCGACGTCACACTCGTAAGGTTAGGCGGTACTTTCATGGCCCGGAATACCATTGATTCCAAGTGCAATGACGCACATGACGACGGGGGTCGGGCTCGTGGAGCAGACTGGAACGATGTACTGTCCTCACTGCGGCACCCAAGTCCAGACCAACCGTTGCAGCGTTTGTGGGACCATCGTGACCTCGAGCATCGACGGAACCAACACCGCCGCGCCGGTCCTTTCGGGCTGGTGGCGCCGCGTGGGCGCCACACTCGTCGATGACGTCTTGCTCTTCATCCCGACCTACGCGGTGATCGCACTCGTCACGGCGGTTGCGGGCCTGATCAGCGGTACGATCGCGGGCCTCGCCGTCCAGGGTATCTACATGGTCAAATTACTCGCGCGCCCCGCCGGGCAGACAGTAGGGAATCGACTCGTGGACACCTGCGTTCGCGATGCCACTACCGGTGCGCCCGCGACGACCCAGCAGATCCTGCGCCGCTGGGGATTGGTCGCCGCCTACAGCCTGTTCGGGCTCACCGGCTCGGTGCTCGGCACGACGGTGGTGGGGATCATTGGACTCGTCGACTGCCTCTACCCCCTGCTCAACGAGCGCAAGCAGACCCTGCACGACAAGTTCGCGGGTACCATCGTCCTTCGAAACTGACCGTCCGTGCCACCCGAGGACGCCGGCGTCACCTCGCCTCGGCCTCTCGTGAAGAGCACGTTAATTCTCGCGACAAATGACCCCATTGGGCGCCTGACGAAATACAAAGTGCGCAATGATGAATCAATGAATTCTCCACAGCGCACCACTGGATCAGCTCTGCATCGCCCGAGCCGATCGGATCGCCGATGACCACGCAAGCGGGTACGGACCCGGTGACGGGAAAGCGCCTAGCCAATTGGGGCCAGCGCGTCGGCGCCACGCTCATTGACTTTCTCATCATGCTCGTGCCCGAGGTCCTGCTGCGCTCGATCTTGGGCGACGCCATTGGTGCGAGCATCTATCTGGTGGTCTTTGGCATCTATGTGGTGACGCAGTGGAACCTCTTCGATGGCAAGACCGTGGGTAACCGCGTCGCCAAGACCCAGACCCTCGACGCGGCGACCGGCGGTTCGATCACGAACAAGCAGGCGTTCAACCGGTACCTCTACCTCGAGCTCTACGCCATCGTCGACTTGTACGGTGCGGTGGAGGGCGTGCGACTGGTCGTGGTGCTCGCGGGGGTCTACGGGGTCGTCAACGTCCTGCTCCCACTCTTCGACCAACGTCGCCAGACGCTGCACGACAAATTCGCGCGCACCATTGTCGTCGTGACCGGGTAGAGCTCGAGTACACCGACGCGTCGCGTTGAAAACGCGCGACTAGACGCCCACCGGGTGCGGCATGCACAGGTCGTCGTACTCCGCAATCACGATCGGACCAGCGTCCTCGCCACACGCCGGGCACGTCGGGTCCCGGCGCACCTTGAAGGTGCGAAAGCTCTGATCGAGTGCGTCATAGGTGAGCAGTCGACCCACCAGCGGGTCGCCCAGCTCGAGGAGCAACTTGATCGTCTCGACGGCCTGGATCGAGCCCACGATGCCGGGCAACACGCCCAGCACGCCGGCTTCGGCGCAACTCGGCGCCAACTCGGCGGGTGGCGGCTCGGGGATCATGCAGCGGTAGCAGGGACCGATGTAGGGGTTGAAGACCGTGATCTGGCCCTCGAAGCGAAAGATCGAGCCGTGCACCACCGGAATGTTCTTCAAGAGTGCCGCGTCATTGACCAGGTAGCGGGTCGGGAAGTTGTCGGTACCGTCGACGATTACGTCATAACCGTCGATGATGTCGAGGATGTTGTCCGCACCCAGGCGTGTGTCGTAGGTGAGGACCTTGAGGTCGGGATTCATTGCCTCAAGGGTCAGCCGGGCGCTGTCGACCTTGCGCATGCCTACGCGATCGAGGTTATGTAGGATCTGGCGCTGCAGATTCGACGAGTCAACGACGTCCATGTCGATGATGCCAATCGTCCCCACGCCAGCGGCGGCGAAATAGAGGGCGGCGGGCGATCCGAGTCCCCCCGCGCCGAGCAACAGCACCTTCGAGTCCAGGAGCTTCATCTGGCCGCTCTCTCCCACCTCGGGTAGGAGCAAGTGACGGTGATAGCGGATGCGCTGGTCTTGGGTCATGGTGCGCGGCGTGTCCCAGACGAGACCCTCGTCCTTCCACTTGTTGAACCCGCCGATGATCGAGACGACGTCGGCGTAACCGAGGTCTTGAAGCGTCTTCGCGGCGAAGGCCGAACGCACACCGCCCGCGCAGTAGACGGCAATTGGCGCGTTTTTGTCGGGCAGACGTCCCTCGATGGAGAACTCGAGGTTCCCGCGCGCAACGTGCACAGCGCCGGGTACGGCACCCTGTTCGTGCTCATCGGGCTCGCGCACGTCGAGAAGGGTGTAGTAATCGAGTCGAGCGGCAACCTCGTGCGGGTCGATTTCGCGAATCTCAGACTTGGCGGCGTTCAGTAGGTCTCGAGGTGTTGACAACGGTCGCTCCTTGTTCGTCCAGAAATCCTACCTGCTTGGTCAACATTCGATGCCATCACACCTGCTAAACCACATCACGTGGAACTCGCGACACTGCTCAGTCAACGACGGATGGTTCGCTCGTTCGATGGTACGCCCGTGGACCTCGACTGGCTCGACGAGCTCTGCGCGGTCGCACTCTGGGCACCGAGCGCCGGCAACAGCGCCGGGGTGCGAATGCACACCATTGGCCACGAACTCGTACCGCAGTACTTCGAGGTCGCCACCGACGAGGCCTGGCGCCAGAGTGCCCGGCGCGCGCCGGGGCTGCAACGAGCCGGCGCAATCGTCCTCGTCACCGCCCGCCCCCAGGACTACCTCGCGCGCTACGCAGAACCCGACAAGTTCTCGTCAGGACTCCACGAGTCGGCCGCGTGGCCCCTGCCCTATTGGCACGCCGACGCGGCGATGGCAACCCTCGCCCTGCTCTTGCTCATCGAAGAGGATGGCTGGCAGGCGACGCTCTGGGGGAACTTCCGACACGGCGGCGACGTGCTCAACTGGGCTCACGTCGAAGATGAGACGCTCTTCGGTGCCATTCTGGTCGGACGAGGCGACGGCAATGACGTCGCATCGCAATCGCTCAGTCGAAACGTGCCTCCTCGCGCGCAGCGTGTGCGACGCGTTGAGATTACGCCTTCGCAACCCTCGAGACAGCCGCCAGGAACTCCACGATCGTTCGAGCGCTGAATGCGGTCGCGCCTTTGGTGATATAGCCACTGCTCGCCTCGGCCCGCCCGGGTCCCGCGATGTCGAGATGCACCCACGGTCGTCCGTCGGTGAACCGCTGGAGCAAGAGCGCCGCACTGATCGCACCGGCGCGGCCCGCCTTGCCGATGTTCTTCATATCGGCCACGTCCGATTCAATGTGCGACGCATAGCTCGCCACGAGCGGCATTCGCCATAGTTGCTCGCCGCTCACTTCGCTCGCCGCGCTGAAGTACTGCGCGAGTTCGTCGGTCGATGCGAAGAAGGCACCAACCTCATCGCCCAGCGCTACGGCCTGGGCTCCGGTCAGGGTCGCCACGTCCACAATCGCGTCGGGGTTCGCCTCGACGGC
>Ga0307375_10000857_pt1 | contig 35480 bp, 32 predicted proteins | sample TR1MG_FD_202531 | JGI IMG/M metagenome (GOLD analysis project Ga0307375, IMG submission 202531) | Soil microbial communities from Risofladan, Vaasa, Finland - TR-1 | ecosystem: Environmental > Terrestrial > Soil > Coastal area > Acid sulfate soil | place: Finland: Risofladan, Vaasa | collected... | reverse complement strand
ACGGCTGCGGCATCGCGCAGTGCGGCGCATGCACCGTGCACCTGGATGGCCGCGCGGTGCGCTCGTGCGTGACGCCGGTGTCGATGGCCAACGGCAAACAGGTCACCACGATCGAAGGGCTGGCCGAAACAACGCTGGGCAAAACGGTGCAAGCCGCGTGGCAGGAAGTGGACGTGCCGCAATGCGGATACTGCCAGTCCGGACAGATCATGTCGGCCACTGCGCTGCTGATGGCGAATCCGCATCCCAGCGAAGCGCAGATCAGCGACGCGATGGATGGCAACCTGTGCCGTTGCGGTACCTACAACCGCATCCGCGCGGCGATTCAGAAAGCAGCCGGTATGAAGGGAGGTGCCGCATGAAAACCGAAATCGAAACCCGCAACACCAATCCGGCTGCCCAGAATCCGGAAGTGCAGATTCCTTCGCGCCGCAAGTTCTTCAAGGACTCCGCCGCGTTGGCGGGCGGCCTGGTGATCGGCTTCTACCTGCCCCAGGGCGGCCGTGCCTACGCGGCCGAAGCGCGGCCCCAACCGGTCTATCCGCCCAATGCGTTCATCCATATCGCACCCGACAACAACATCACCATCGTGGTGAACAAGTCGGAGATGGGGCAGGGCGTCTACACCTCGCTGCCGATGCTGATCGCGGAGGAGCTGGAAGCCGACTGGAGCCGCATCAGCGTGATGTCGGCTCCGGTGGCCGCGGTATACAACCACACCGCTTTTGGCATGCAGATGACCGGCGGCAGCTCCAGCGTCCCGTCGTCGTGGGACCAGCTCAGGCGTGTCGGCGCCAGCGGCAGGTTGATGCTGATCCGCGCCGCGGCGCAGCAATGGGGCGTGCCTGAAAGCGAATGCCATGCCGAGAACAGCGAAGTGATCCATGCCGCCAGCGGCCAGCGTGCCAGCTATGGCGCGCTGGCCGACGCGGCGAACAAGCTGCCGATGCCCGAGCATGTTGTACTGAAGTCGCCCAGGGATTTCAAGATCATCGGCAAGCCGACCCGGCGCCTCGATACCCCGGCCAAGATCAACGGCAGCGCGCAGTTCGGTTTGGATGTCTATCTGCCCGGCATGCTGACGGTGCTGATCGCGCGCAGCCCGGTGTTCGGCGGCAAGGTGAAACACTTCGATGCGACCGAGGCGCGCAAGGTGGCGGGCGTGCAGGGCGTCTACCAGGTGCCGACCGGAATTGCGGTCGCCGCATCCGGCTTCTGGCCCGCGAAGACCGCGCGCGACTTGCTGACCATCGAGTGGAATGAAGGGCCGGGCGCGTCGCTGACGACCCCGAAAATGTTTGCCGAATATCTCGAGCTGGCAAAAACACCGGGTGCGGTGGCGCGCAAGGATGGCGATCCCGCCAAGGGCATGAAGGAAGCGCACAAGACGCTCAGCGCCGAGTATGAAGTGCCATATCTCGCGCATGCCGCGATGGAGCCGCTGAACGTGGTGGTGGACCTGAAGCCGGAACACTGCACCATCTGGACCGGTACCCAGGCGCAGACCATGGACCGCAACATGGCGGCAAAGATAGCGGGGCTTAAACCGGAACAGGTGGAAGTCCATACCACATTCCTCGGCGGCGGCTTCGGGCGGCGCGCGAACCCGCGCTCGGATTTCGTGATGGAGGCGGTGCAGGTTGCGGTCGCGATCAAGCAGCCGGTCAAGGTGGTGTGGACGCGCGAGGACGATACCCAGGGCGGCAATTACCGCCCGATGTGGGCGGACCGCATCGAGGCGGGCATCGCGAAAAACGGCAAGCCGGTGGTGTGGGCTCACACCATCGTCGGCCAGTCCATCGTGGCCGGCACGCCGTTCGAGGGCTTTATGGTGCACAACGGCATCGATGCGACCTCGGTGGAGGGTGCGGCCGATGTGCCTTATATGATCCCGAATTTTCAGGTCGACTTGCACACCACCAGCAACGAGGTGCCGGTGCAATGGTGGCGCTCGGTCGGCCATTCGCATACCGCGTTCGTGGTCGAAACGATGATCGACGAACTCGCGCATCTCACGAACAAGGACCCGGTCGCGTACCGGATGGAATTGCTGCCTGCAGATTCGCGTTGCCGCGGTGTGCTGAAACTGGCCGCGGAAAAGGCCGGCTGGGGCAGGAAGAAACTGCGTGCCGGGCATGCCTACGGTGCCGCGGTGCACAAGTCGTTCAACAGCTATGTGGCCGAGGTCGCCGAGGTGTCGCTGGAAAACGGCAAGATCCGCGTGCATCGCGTGTTTGCCGCGGTCGATTGCGGCCAGATGATCAATCCGGACGGCGTGCAGCAGCAGATCGAAAGCGCGATCGTGTACGGACTCTCCGCCGCGTTGCACGGCGCGATCACGCTGGACAAGGGCCGCGTGATGCAATCCAATTTCAACGACTATGTGCCGCTGCGCTATTCCGAAATGCCGCGTGTCGAGGTGCATTTCGTCGCCAGCAGCGAGTCACCCAGCGGCATCGGCGAACCGGGCCTGCCGCCGATCGCGCCGGCGGTGGCGAACGCGGTATTCAAGCTGACCGGCAAGCGCATGCGGCGCATGCCGTTCGACCGGGAAACTTTTGTCTGACCCGGCTGATCCGCACGGCTTCGCCGCGATCGTGCTGGCGGCCGGGGAGTCGCGCCGCTTTGGTTCGGACAAGCTGCTGCATCCGCTGACCTTGCGTGGCATGACGATGCCGCTCGCCGCGCACAGTCTGCTGCCATGGCTGGAGACGTTCGGGCCTGTCACGGTCGTCGTCAGGCCGGGCGCGGATGCATTTTGCAGCGCGATCGAAACCGCGCTGGGCATGGTCAAATCGGCGCCGATACGCTGGGTGGAATGTCTGGGTGCCGCGCAGGGAATGGCCGCGAGCCTGGTGTGCGGTGTGCGCGCAAACCGGGATGCCGCCGGCTGGCTGGTCGGGCTGGCGGACATGCCCTCGCTACCGAGCGCGGCGATCACCGGCGTGCGCGACGCGCTGTCGGCCGGGGCCGCCCTGGCTGCACCCTCGCGCTCCGGCAGGCGCGGTCATCCGGTCGGGTTTGCTTCCCATTACTACGATCAATTAATGGACCTGAAGGGCGACAACGGTGCCCGGCGTTTGCTGGAGCGCGACAGCGAGAGCGTGATCGAGATCAGGGTCGACGATGCCGGTATCCTTGCCGACATCGACAGCCCGGGCGACCTGCGACATCTTTGATATTCCCGTCGTACCCGTCATCAAGGGAACTTCTCGCCGCACTCACCGGCAAGGCAATCTCCGCCGTGCTGAACAGCATCTGTCCGGCAAAACCGGTGCGCGACCCGGATTGTTCTGAGATACTCGGTCAATCGAAACACTAAATCCGGCTCACCCATGAAGCTCATCGACCCGAGAACAAGCTACGTCCTGAGAAACCCCGTGGTTTTCACGATGCGGGTTCTGAAGGGCTTCCAGACTAACCAGGGTCTGTTGCTCGCCGGCGCGGTTGCCTACTATGCCTTGCTCTCGATTGTGCCGCTGCTCATCCTGATGGTGATTGCGTTGTCGCAATTCGTCGACCAGAACGTGTTGCTGGCGACGTTGAACACGGCGCTGGAGTATGTAGCCCCGGGCGAAGGAAAGACGGTCGTTGCGGAACTGAGGACATTCCTCGATCACCGCGAGGTGATCGGCTGGGTGTTGTTCATCACGATGCTGTTTTTCAGCTCGCTCGGATTCAAGGTGCTGGAGAGTGCGATCTCGGTGATCTTTTTGCACCGGGTGCAAAAGCGCAAGCGGCACATCCTGGTTTCCCTGCTGCTGTTGCCCCTCGGTTACATTTTTTTCATCGGCGCCGTGCTGTTCGTGGGTACATTCGTGATCGTCGACCTGAAGGCGATAGGCGGCGAGCATATCTTTATCTTGGGTCATATCTGGTCGCTTGGCGGCATGTCGCGCTGGCTGATCTACGTTGCCGGCGTGGTCGGGGAGATACTGCTCATTTCCGCGATCTACTATTTCATGCCGGTGGGCAGGCTGACAATGCATCACGCACTGATAGGCGGTGTCACGGCTGGGCTGTTGTGGGAAATCATCCGGTCGGGGATGGGCTGGTATTTTGGCACGCTGTCGCAAGTGAGCGTGGTATACGGCTCGTTGACCACGGCCATCATCGTGCTGCTCAGCATGGAAGTGGCCGCCACGCTGCTGTTGCTGGGCGCACAGGTGATCGCGGAATACGAACGCATCGGGACCGGTGCCGAACAGGCGGCTGTTTAGGTGAACGATCAGTATCTGGAACTGCTGGTCACCCGCGAGATGCCTTACGGCAAATACAAGGGCCGCTTGATCGCCGATCTGCCCGGCAACTATCTGAACTGGTTCGCGCGCAAGGGTTTTCCGGCTGGCGAACTCGGGCAATTGTTGGCGCTGATGCAGGAGCTGGATCACAACGGCTTGTCTTCCCTGCTCGACCCGTTGCGCAGGCGCTGAATCATCTCCTCCGCCGGGCCGGCAAGTTTAAGCCTGTGCTGCAATGGATCAATTCCTTGCCAAGTGCGTTGCCGCACAGATAGTCGGGCAAAACCCATTGACAATGTCACCATCGAAGCGTGCCGGATATCGTTATCCGTTCAGTATAGTGCCCTGCCGCTTTTATAGTGAGGACCAACAGGATGTGTTTATCGAAGCACCACGAGTATTGCAAGGCGGCGGCCCGCGCCGGTCTGCATTATGTCACCGATGATTTGGCCGGCATCACCCGTCGCCGTGCCGGCAAGGGTTGGAGCTACCGCGATGCGGAAGGCGCGCGCATCGCCGATTCGGCCACGCGCAAGCGGCTCAACGCGCTGGCAATCCCGCCGGCGTGGACCGATGTCTGGATCTGCCCCGATCCCGACGGGCACATCCAGGTGACCGCACGCGATGCGCGCGGTCGCAAGCAGTATCAGTATCATCCCTCGTACCGCGCGGCACGCGATCAAACCAAGTTTAGTCATATGTTCGCGTTCAGCGAGATCCTGCCGATGGTGCGCGAGCGCGTGGAACGCGATCTGCGCGCCCGCAAACAGTCCCGGCGTCAGCTGCTCGCCTCGGTGGTGTGGCTGCTGGACAAGACGTTGATCCGCGTCGGCAACGACGAATATACCCGCGCGAATCACTCTTATGGATTGACGACGTTGCGCAGCAAGCATGTGCGGGTCAAAGGGACGTTGCTGAGTTTCAGTTTCCGCGGCAAGAGCGGGGTAGAGCGCCTGGTGGCGATAGACGACTTGCGGCTCGCACGTATCGTGCAGCAATGCCAGAAACTGCACGGGCAGGAAATATTTCAGTATCTCGATGCGTTCGGCAAGCACAAGCCGATCGAAGCCGGTGATGTGAACGAATATCTGCGCATGGTCAGCGGCCGCAATATCACGGCCAAGGATTTCCGCACCTGGGGCGGTACCATGGCGGCGGCGGTGGCGTTGCGGACGATGGGGCCGGCGAGCAGCCGCAGCGAGGCGGATGGCAACATACTGCATGCGCTCGACGCAGCGGCGGAACGGCTCGGGAACTCGCGCTCCGTGTGCCGAAAGTATTACGTGCATCCCGCTCTGCTGAGTGCCTATCACCTGGGTCATACGGCGCCGCATTCAAAAGTGCCGGAAACGCACAATGCCCGGCATGAGATGTCGCATGCCTCGCTGCGCCGGGATGAGCTGGTGATTCTGGATTTTCTCCACGCGTCGGCCGTTTAGCGCTGAAGATTTTTGTAGGAACGGGCCATGCCCGCGAACATAATGATGATCGCGGGCAGCACCCGCAAGGGGTGCGCCGTGGTTGTAAGGGGCTAGAACCCCAACAACACACGCAGCAGGGCCCGCTCCTACAAATCCGGATCACAGCGCCAGCCCAGGTAAAAGCAAGTGAACTCAAAAGCATAGCTCAAAGCGGATGTGCGTTCCGGTCAGAGGCGTATAATGTTGACCAAGACGCTTGGGGAAGCCTATTCCCGAATATTATGAAGAGATTAGAAAATTGACGACGATTAGTTTTACAGATTTAAAGTTGGCCCCGGAAATCCTCAAGGCGCTGACCGAGTCCGGTTACACCAATCCCACCCCTGTACAGGCCCAGGCCATCCCGTTGGTGCTGGAAGGCAGCGACCTGATGGCAGGCGCGCAAACCGGTACCGGCAAGACCGCCGCATTCGTTTTGCCGATGCTGCAGAAACTGCTGCCGCATGCCAGTTCCAGCACTTCACCCGCTCGCCACGCGGTGCGCGCACTGATCCTGGTGCCGACACGGGAACTGGCGATCCAGGTGGAAGAGAGTGTGAAGGCCTATGCGAAGCATTGCCAGCTGCGTTCGCTGGTGGTGTTCGGCGGGGTGGATATCAGGACACAGACGCCAACCCTGAAGCGCGGTGTGGAAATTCTGGTTGCCACGCCGGGACGATTGCTGGATCACATCGAGATGAAGTCGGTGCAATTGGGCCAGGTGCAGATGCTGGTGCTGGACGAGGCGGACCGCATGCTGGACATGGGTTTCATGCCGGACCTGAAGCGCATCCTGGCGTTATTGCCGAAACAGCGCCAGAACCTGATGTTCTCTGCCACATTCTCGAACGAGATCAAAAAACTGTCGGCGGAATTCCTGAATAACCCCAAGCTGATCGAGGTCGCGCGCAGCAATGCCACCGCCGAGAACGTCACGCAAAAAGTCTATCTGGTCGAACAGGCGGACAAGCATGTGCTGCTTGCGCAGCTGTTGCGCGGCGGCGATGCGTCGCAGGTACTGGTATTCACCAAGACCAAGCTGACTGCCGGCCGCCTCGCCAAACAACTGCAGAAGGAAGGTGTTGCCGCGGATGCGATCCATGGCGACAAGACCCAGCTGGAACGCATGCAGGCACTGGAGGCTTTCAAGAATGGATCCGTCACCGTGCTGATCGGCACCGATGTCGCCGCGCGCGGACTGGATATCGACCAGTTGCCGATGGTGATCAACTACGAGATACCCAGCGCCCCGGAAGACTATGTGCACCGCATCGGCCGCACCGGCCGCGCGGGTGCTTTCGGCAAGGCGATCTCGCTGGTGTCGCCGGAAGAAGAAAAATACCTGAAGGAAATCGAGAAGCTGATCAAGAAAGAGATCGAAAAAGAAACGGCGGTCGTCCCGCACCCTGCCCGGCACAGTGCCCGCAGCCCCGGAACACCGCGCGCCGAACATTCGGAACGCAGCCATGCACCGCGCGGCGAACATGCAGAGCGCAGCCATGCTCCACGGGCTGAACATTCGGCAGAACGCAGCCGCGCGCGCCCGGCTGCGCCGAAGAAAGCCCATGATCCCTGGTTCGACAGGCCTTACGAACCCAGCAGTGGCGGCGGCGTTATTCCCGCCAAACAGCCGGAACAGCCGGCCAATAAACCGAAGAAGCCGGTCGCGGCGATTTTCCAGCGCAGGCAAAGCTAAAAATTATTTTGCAGGAGCGGGCCCGACCCTGCACGAGGGCCCGCGATACCGAATCACCCTCACCCGATTGCGTTCGATTGCCTTGAAATACCGGCTTTCAAGGCAGCGTATTGGTCGGCCTGAATTGCATTTTTGTATGTTAGATTGAGCACGCGCCAGTTTCGCGCAAGGCGTCTGTTCTGGCAGGAAAATGGTTTTATCCCTCGATCGATAACACTTATATGGAGCGGCATATCATGATTTTTTCCGAAGCAATCTGCAAGGTTTGGACACCCCGTATTCTGGGCATCATGCGCATCGTGGTCGGTTTTCTTTTTTTGCAGCATGGCACGGCAAAACTGTTGGGATTTCCCCATATCGCAATGTTCGATGGATTGCAGCTGGTCTCGTTGCTCGGCCTGGCCGGGATATTGGAGCTGGTTGGCGGGTCGCTGGTCATGATCGGGCTGTTCACGCGGCCGGTGGCGTTCATCCTGTCGGGTGAGATGGCGGTGGCCTTTTTCATGGCACATGCACCACATGGCATTCTGCCTATCCTGAACCATGGTGAACCGGCGGTGCTCTACTGCTTCGTGTTTCTGTATCTTTCAGTGGCGGGCGCAGGCGCTTTCGGCCTGGATGCGATGCGCAAGAAGGGCTGAACCTGTCGAAGCAGTCAGCGAAATTCCCGAATCAGGTGTAGGAGCGGGCCATGCCCGCGAACAGAAAACAATCGCGGGCATGGCCCGCTCCTACACAAGCACAGCCCTAGCAACACATGCAGGGCCAGGTGACAACTCTGCATCTACTTCAGCAGATAGCAGATTGCCTACTTTTAGTGCTCCTACATAAAGCAATAAAGCCGTTTAGATAAATGCTCAGGACGAGCAGCTGACCTCGATGTGCCGCGCCCAATCCGGCGGTGCGGCAGCATAGCTCTCCATCTCCGGCTGTTCGTCGAACGGTTTGCCCAGCAAGATCAGCAGCCGGTCGATTTCGCTATAGTCGCGATGTTTCTCCGCCTTCTCGATCGCGTTTTGCGCAAGGAAATTGCGCAGGATGTATTTCGGATTCACCGCGTCCATGCGCGCCTTGCGTTCGCGGTCGCTGCCGGGTTGCTGTTGCAATCGCGCGCGATAGGCTGAGGCCCATGCATCGAATGCCGCGCGGTCGATGAATCGGTCGCGCAACGTGTCGTTGCCAGCATCCGCTGAGGTATCGAAATTGCCCAGGTTGCGAAACAGGTTGGTGTAATCGACCTGGCCGGCGTGCATGATTTCCAGCAGCGAACCGGTCAGCTGGATATCGTCGTCGAGAACTTTGACCAGTCCCAGTTTTGCTCCCATCAATTCGGCGTAGTGACGGTGGTAGGCAGGAGCGTAGCCATCCAGCACTTGATGCGCCTGTTCCTGTGCTATCAGCGGCGACAATGCCTGGGCCAGGCAGGCGAGATTCCAGAGGCCGATCTGCGGCTGCTGATCGTAAGCGTAGCGCCCGCGCGGATCGGAATGGTTGCAGATGTAGCCGGGGTCGTAATTTTCCATGAAGCCGAACGGGCCGTAGTCGATAGTCAGTCCGAGTATCGACATGTTGTCGGTGTTCATCACGCCATGCGAGAAACCGACCGCCTGCCACTGTGCCATCAGCCTGGCGGTGCGCTCGGTGACTTCATGCAAAAACAGCCGGTACTTGTCCGCAGCATCAGCGTGATGCGGGTAGTGCCGGGCGATGACGTAGTCGGCGAGCGTGGCGATCTGCTCGTGCTGGTTGCGGGAAAAGAACACCTCGAACGAGCCGAAGCGCACATGCGAAGGCGCGAGCCTTGTCAGCACCGCGGCGGATTCGATACGCTCGCGGTAGACTTCCTCGTCGCTGCCGGTGATGCACAGCGCGCGGCTGGTCGGGATGCCCAGTCCGTGCATGGCTTCCGAACACAGATATTCGCGGATGCTGGAGCGCAGCACCGCGCGGCCGTCGCCCTGGCGCGAATAGGGTGTGATGCCGGCACCCTTGAGCTGCACGTCCCATAATTCTCCGGAACGGTTCCTGATCTCGCCGAGCAGGATCGCGCGGCCGTCGCCCAGTTGCGGCACGAAGTGGCCGAACTGGTGTCCGGCGTACAGCATGGACAGCGGATCGGCACCCGGCAGCAGGCGATTGCCGGTGAAGTGCTCGGCGAAATCGGCGCGCGATATTTCCGCGCTGTCCAGATCGATCAGGCTGGCGGCATTCGCGTTGAAGCTGACCAGATAGGGATCGGGCAGCGGAGTGGGATGCAGCCGGCTGTGAAAGCTGTCCGGCAGACGCGCAAAGGTGTTGTCGAAATTCAGTTGGTCGAGTTTGTTCATCGGAAATGACGCAGCGCCCCGCGAAGGAGGCGCTGCCGGATGTATCGCAGGGTCGCGGATCAGACGCAGCCGGTCGGTTTGGGCAGGCCGCCGTATTTGGTGATGGGCTTCATCGGGCCGGTCATCCACAATTCGAATACCTCTTTCTGGTCCTGATCGATGTATTTGGCGAATTTTCGGATGGGCGGCACGGAGCCGAATTCTTCGTAGAATTCGCGGGCTTTGATGATTTGTGCCCATTTCTCGTCGTTCAATTCGTAATTGTCGGCTTCGGCCATGGCCTTGGCGATTTCAGGTGTCCATTCGTCCATGCTTTCCAGATAGCCGTCGCCATCGCGTTTTGGAATTTCCATTTGCAGCACTCCTCGATTAATGATGAATGCGGTTATGATAGTTAACCCGAGTTAATTGGTCAAGTAATGCTTTGCAGCGGAGGCGCGGTTACAATATTCACGGATACAGGGTATTAACCCGCGACAGCAAGCCGTTTCGGTAAAGGAAATCATGCACATCAAATGGATATGTACAGGCGCGCTGGTTTTGCTGGCGGGTTGCTCCGGGGTACCGAAAGGACTGCAACCGGTAGCCGGCTTCGATGCGGAAAAATATCTGGGACACTGGAACGAGATTGCGCGGCTCGATCACCGATTCGAGCGGGGCCTGACCGATGTGACGGCGGATTACCGCAAGCTGCCGGACGGACGGATCGGGGTGATCAACCGCGGTTTCGATCCTGAAAAAAACCAATGGAAAGCGGCGAGGGGCGTGGCGCGCTTTCAGGGGAAACACGATGTGGGCAGCCTGGAGGTGTCGTTCTTCGGGCCTTTTTACGGTGCATACAACGTGCTGGTGCTCGATCCGCAATATCGCTACGCGCTGGTGGCCGGGCCTAACCGAAATTATTTATGGATACTCGCGCGCAACCGGCAGCTCGATTCGGAGACGCTGGCCGCACTGGTCGAGCGCGCCAAGGGTTGGGGTTTTGCAACCGGCAAGCTGATCTATGTCGAGCACAAACACACACCCATCATGGCCGATTGAGATCACGAACAAAACGCCGCGCAATTTTTATCTTATCAGCCCCAGTATGCCGAGGATGATCAAATATGCCGCGACGATATAGTTCAGCAACTTGGGCATCATCAGAATAAGCACGCCGGCGATCAGGGAAACCAGCGGTTCCAACGTTAAATGGAGATTCATGACCGTATCCTCTTATGTACACAGAAGGTGAAACGAGGCGAGAATATCCATTGTGCACGAACAGCTCTGTGCGCTGCCGAACAGAGCAGATATTCGAAGTAATGACGACTTTAGTGCAGCGTGTGGCAAAAATCGCAAGGCTGAAGCAAAACGGAAGAGATGGAATGCCGCTTGCGCGCCCAATACCGTTGGCCGATCACATCAGCCAGCGTTTTTTCATCAGCAAGTAGGGAAGAAAAAACATCAACGATCCCAGCACAAACAGATAGATCCAGTCGAAGGTCATGCCCGCCATTCTGCCGTCTTCCAGCAGTATCGATTGCAGCGGCCCGTACAACTGGTATGAAGGCAGAAAAGGTGCAACAGCCGACAATTTTTGTGAAACATCGGTCATCGCGGACGGAAGCAGGAGCGGCAGATAGAAGATCACGCCCAGCGTTCGGGCGCTTGCCTGGTTGCGGCAGAGAAAACCCAGAAAAATCCCGAATGCACTGAAGCAATAGCTGCCGACGGCGATAAACGCGGCGTATTTGAAGATATGTTCCGTGCCGAATTGGCCAAGCAGATGAAGAAACAAGACAGCCGTGATGATCAGGATCATGCCCAGGATCAACTTGGCAATCAGCCATTGGATTTCGTGTATCGGTGTCTGGAGCAGCGCAATGAGCAACTTTTTTTCCTTTTCCTCGGCGACTTGCGCCGGGAGAATAATGAAAGCGATGAGCAGGACCAGCATCAGGATCCAGGTAGGCAGGGTTTCTTTCCGGACGCCTCCCCGGTAGATCGATTTGATATCGGTGATCCAGTCCGGAGCGGATTTTTCCGCCGCTTTTTGCAAAGCGGAGAAACTCTGCACAATTGCAATGGTATGCAGTGATTCCTTTTTCAAAACCAGCAGCGCAAGGCTGCCGGACTTCTTGCCATCTTTCGTTAGCAAACCGTCCAGCTGGTGTTCTTTCAGCAGTTGCACGCCCGCCTGTTCGGTTGGCACCCAAGTCACTGCAAAGATTCTATCGGCAGCCTTGAGGCTGCCGGTGATCTCGGCCGAATAGGTGTAATTTTGTACCAGGCCGATTTTAATTTGCTCGGCTTGCTGGCCGGCCCCGTCTACCAGACGCAGGGAAAGAAATACGAAAAACGGAATAAACAGGATCAGAAAGAATGTCTTGTTTTTTAATGCGATGGCCAGATCGTTTAATACGAGGATCAGAATATTTCTCATCATGCGTACAGCTTTTCATGGATTTCGGAATTGAAATATTCACGGGGCGGTCCGTCGAAGATCAGACTGCCCTGGTGCAGCACCATGATGCGCGTTGCGAGATTTTTTATTTCTTCGGGTCGATGGGAAGTAAAAATGATGGTTTTTCCTGCGTCATGCATCGCGCTCATCAGCCGGTATATCTCCCGTGTCATCTCGAAGTCCAGCCCCGACGTGGGCTCGTCCAGCAGCAGCACCGGCGGATCCGCCAACAGTGCTCGCCCGATGTTCACCCTTTGCTTCAAGCCCTTGGACAGCGCCTGTACCCGGCTTTTTCGAAATGGCAGCAGATCGAACTCGCCCAGTATTTCTTCCACCCGCAGAAGGGAGGTGCGGGAGAGCGCAGCGAACAGTTTTAGATTGTATTCAACGGAGAAGAAGTCAAAAAGATTGGGTACCTCGGGAATAAAGCCGACTTTCCTGACCGCCGCCGCCCGGTCCCCCAGGTCTGTCCCGTCTATCACGACCGTACCGCCGTCCGGAAGGATCCAGTTCGCCAGAATCTTCAAGAGGGTGGATTTTCCGGCACCGTTATGGCCGACAATTGCGATCAACTCGCCTTTGCGGACGTCAAAGCTGATCGGCGCGAGCCCCCGTTTTTGATCATAGAGCTTGGCAAGATTGCGAATTTCGAGCTGCATAAGTTAACGCGCCATCTTTAAAGGTGAAGTATCAAGCGTAACAGAACCAGACTTTGCAGTCTGATGCACGCTTTGCGTCCGCTGATTGTGACGGATCAGCGGCGGACACCGGGCTGCGGCGAACCACCTCCTGATTCAGAATTCCCTTGCATGGCAGGTACGCCAATTTACCGGGATTCCCGTGCGCATTACAATAAAATGAGCACGAGAACGATGACCAGCAACAGTTCAATCATGATTATCTCCTTGGTATTCGGGTGTTTTAATGAAAGTCACCGGGTTGAACTTGTCTGCATGATATCTGAGATGCAGACTGCTTGGCTCAACACCTGGCCTTTTCACACTAAGCCTATCTGAGTATAAGGATAATGAGAATGATAACCAGCAATAGTCCAAGCATGATTCCTCCTTGAGGTGATGGCGGCCTGATGAACGTCGCCGGGTTGAAATTTTGATTTCCTGCATGCATCAGAGGTACAGTCTGTACTTTACAATGATTCGCCTCCGTGCGTTAGCGTACACAGCATCAATATATATATATATATATATATGGACTGCGAAATAGTGGTTTGGGACACATGTCACACAGTCAATGTCTCCGGGTCGGTCGTGAGAACACGCAGCCGGGGCGAATGCCCGCAAAAAAATCTGCTGTGCAATTCTGGCTGCTTTGAGATATGTTCAATATCGGGTTGCGGTTCCTTGAGTCAATCTAAAAATTGAGCGTTAAATGACAACAACCAAAGTGTTATTCGTTTGCATGGGCAATATCTGTCGATCCCCAACTGCGGAGGCGGTGTTCCGCCACTATGTCGAGAGTGCCGGCATGTCGGCGGATATTTTGATCGACTCGGCAGGGACGCATGATTATCACATCGGGGACAAGCCCGATGCGCGCGCGCAGCACGCGGCGCGGCAGCGCGGATATGACATGAGTGAATTGCGCGGCCGGCAGGTGGGGGAGGATGATTTTCGGCATTTCGACTATGTGCTGGCGATGGACTCGGCCAACCTCGCGATTCTGCAGCACATCGCTCCGCCGGGCAGCGATACCCGGGCGCGGTTGTTTCTCGAATATGCGCGCCATCACCGCGAGCGTGATGTGCCCGACCCGTATTACGGCGGCGCGGACGGATTCGAACGCGTGCTGGATATGGTGGAAGATGCGGCGCAGGGATTGCTGGAGGAGATACGGCAAAAATATTTCAGCGAATAGGCTAACGGAAATGAAAAAGCCGCACGACTTGCGTCGTGCGGCTTTTTTTTGCGTACCGAAACTATCCTTGCGGAGTCTGTTGCGTCTCGATCTGCACCAGCGGCTCGTTCTCTACATACACTTCATGCTGGCGAGTGCGGCGGCGCGGTGCGTGCCTTTCCGAAGCACCGGCGGGGAATTTCGGCACGGTCTCCAGCTTGATCGGATCGGTCTCGATCTGGATCAGTCCCGACGCAGCGGCCGGGGCCGCAACCTGGGGACGGGTTGCAACCGGCGCCGGCGACACGGTGGCGGGCAGGTTCGCCTCAACCACTGCAGGCAGTGTCGGTGCGATCACCGCTGGAAGACCGGGCGTGTAGTCTGCAGGCACCGCGATGTACTCGCTGGGTCTGGCATAGCCGTCCGGGTAGGCGATATATTCCGTAGGACCTGTGGTCGGGCTGACCGGAGTGGAATCCATCTGTGCGAAGGATTGTTGAGCGGAAACAAATTCGCCATTTGCCGGCGAAGCTGCACCGTTTTGCGCCGCATTTTCGCGCTGTTCGCGTTCCTTGCGACCACCGCGGCGTCCGCGGCGGCGTCCGCCTTCACGCGGCGGACTGGCGGCGTCGCTTTGCTCCAGCGTGGCAACCTGGCTTTCCAGCACCGGTTTTTCTTCTGCCACCGCACTGACTGCCGGTGCTCTGTCGCGTTGTGGCGCGCCTTCACGCGGTGGGCGTGGCGCTCTGGGTTGACGCGGTTCCGGCGCTTTGGCATCGGCTTGTGCCGGTTTTTGGCCGTTGCGCGGTTCGTTGCGGTCGCGGCTGACTTCGCTGCGATCACCGCGCGGACCACGGTCGCGACGCTTGTTGCCGCCTTCGGGACGCTCACCGCGTTCCGGACGCTTTGCGTTGCGCGGCCGGCTTGGCATCGGCTTGGCTGCGGGCTGTTCTTCCTCGCTCAGTGATTTGAACCACGAAACGATTTTGCCGAACAGTGAAGGCTGGGCTGCCTCGGCCTTCACCGGTGCGGCCTTCATCGGCGTGACACCCTGCACCACGGCCTGTGCACGGGTGGCTTTTTGCTGCTCCTGGGCGGAGGTGAGCGGTTTTTCTTCGCTGGGCTTTTCCACCATTTTGTAGCTGGCCTGCAACATATCGCCGCTCATGTCATCCTGACGCAGGCGGTTGATGCTGTAGTTGGGTGTTTCCATATGCGGATTGGGTATCAGCGTGATGCCCACTTTGAGGCGCGATTCGATGCGGTGGATATCGGAGCGCTTCTCGTTCAGCAGGAACGTTGCGACATCGACCGGGACCTGCACATGTATTACCGCACTGCTTTCCTTCATCGCCTCTTCCTGGATGATGCGCAGGATGTGCAATGCGGAAGACTCGATGCCGCGAATGTGGCCGATGCCGCTGCAACGCGGGCAGGGCATGTAGTTGCTCTCGCTCAGGCTGGGCTGCAAACGCTGGCGCGACAATTCCAGCAGGCCGAAGCGCGATATCTTGGCAGTCTGTACACGGGCGCGGTCGTAATGCAGCGAATCGCGCAGCCTGTCCTCGACTTCGCGCTGGTTGCGGTTGCTTTCCATGTCGATGAAGTCGATCACGATCAGGCCGCCCAGGTCGCGCAAGCGCAGCTGGCGGGCGATCTCTTCAGCCGCCTCCAGGTTGGTATTTAACGCGGTGGCCTCGATGTCGGAGCCTTTGGTGGCGCGCGCGGAGTTGATGTCGATCGCGGTCAGCGCCTCGGTATGGTCGATCACGATCACGCCGCCGGACGGCAGGCGCACTTCGCGGGCGTGGGCGGATTCGATCTGGTGCTCGATCTGGAAACGCGAGAACAGCGGCACGTCGTCCACATAGCGCTTGATGCGGTTTACGTTGCCCGGCATCACCGTGCTCATGAACGCCAATGCCTGCTGGTAGACTTCCTCGGTGTCGATCAGGATTTCGCTGATCTCCGGATTGAAGTAGTCGCGGATGGCGCGCACCACCAGGCTGCTTTCCAGGTAGATCAGGGATGGTGCTTTTTCCGATTCCGCCGCGCCCTCGATTGCATCCCACAATTGCTTGAGGTAGTCCAGGTCCCATTGCAGTTCTTCGGTATTGCGGCCGATTCCGGCGGTGCGCGCGATGATGCTCATGCCCTGCGGCACGTCGACTTGCGACAATACCTGGCGCAACTCGTCGCGTTCTTCACCCTCGATACGGCGCGATACCCCGCCGCCGCTCGGGTTGTTCGGCATCAGCACGATGTAACGGCCGGCCAGACTGATATAGGTGGTGAGTGCCGCGCCCTTGTTGCCGCGCTCGTCCTTTTCCACCTGCACCAGCAATTCCTGGCCTTCGCGCAGGGCTTCCTTGATCGAGGGTCGGTTGCCGCTGCCGGCCTGGTAATACTGGGGAGCGACTTCCTTGAAGGGGAGAAAACCGTGCCGGTTGCCGCCGTATTCGACGAAACAGGCTTCGAGGCTGGGCTCGAGGCGGGTGATGACGGCTTTGTAGATGTTGCTCTTGCGTTGTTCTTTGCCGGCGGTTTCAATGTCGAGGTCGATGAGTTTCTGACCGTCAACAATGGCGACACGGAGTTCTTCCGGTTGTGTCGCATTAAATAACATGCGTTTCATTTTATTGTCTCCCGCGCTCTGACACGGGCGAGACCAGGCTAAACGCGGTTAGGCGTCCCAGATGAGCAAACAGTGAGCAATCGTGCAAACAGTCTTGTAAAGTGCAATCGGTTGGTCAATTCAGTTCTCTATAGGTTAGCTGGTCAAAAAATTCGTTCTTTGGAACTTCTGTATCGGTGGTTGCAGGTGCATCGCTGCATTTGCTACGCCGACCGGTGCAAAAGTCCCTTAGGGGGTGCGTAGCCCCGAATCAATATTGCCGGGGCTGCAACACGTAAAATCCACAGGTGCTTTGAGCGCGTAAATCTATTACTATCACTGCTGGTTCCGGTGAGCGATATTAACCGGGCTGCGGCTGGACGGGTGGCGGTGTATACACCGTCGCTTGTGCCAAATCATCTTTGGCGGCCAGTTTTCATGGCGAAGGATCAAAGTTATATCCCTAAACTTACCCAATCCAAAACGCGCGAACGGCGAAGTATAAGCAAAATGAATGGTTTAAGCAAAGACTCTGTCACTTTTCTGACAATCGACGAAAGTGGCGAGGCACAGCGCATCGACAACTTCCTGTTCAAGCATCTCAAGGGTGTGCCGAAAAGCCACGTCTATCGCATCCTGCGCGGCGAAGTCCGGGTGAACAAGAAGCGCATCGACCAGACCTACCGGCTGAAGCTGGGCGACCTGCTGCGCATCCCGCCGATCCGCGTCGCGGAAAAGCACGAGGTTGAACAGCCCCACATTCCGGCGGTCGAATTCCCGATCATCTACGAGGATGACGCGCTGGTGGTGGTGAACAAGCCCTCCGGTGTGGCGGTACACGGCGGCAGCGGGGTCAGCTTCGGGGTCATCGAGCAGATGCGCCGCGCGCGCCCGCAGGCCAAGTTCCTGGAACTGGTGCACCGGCTGGACCGCGAGACTTCCGGTGTGTTGCTGCTGGCGAAAAAGCGTTCCGCGCTGACCGCGATGCACGAGATCATGCGCGAGGGCAACAGCGACAAGCGCTATTTCGCGCTGGTGCTGGGGCAATGGAAGAACGCCAAGCAGCACGTCAAGTTGCCGCTGCACAAATTTGACACCCCGCAGGGCGAGAAGCGCGTGATGGTCAGGGATGACGGGCAGGCCTCGCATACCGTCTTCACACTGCAAAAAAGCTGGGCACCGCAAAATGACCGGCCCGGATTCAGCCTTTTGGAGGCTCAGCTCAAGACCGGACGCACCCACCAGATCCGCGTGCATCTTTCTCATTTGGGCTTTCCGATCGCCGGGGACGACAAGTACGGCGACTTCCCGCGCAACAAGGTGCTGATGAAGCAGGGCCTGAAGCGCATGTTTTTGCATGCATACAGCATTGCGTTCGCGCATCCGTTGACGGGAGAACCCATGCTGCTCACCGCGCCGTTGGCGAAGGAACTGGAGGATTTTATCGCCAGGCTGGATGCGCAGGGAAGCTAGATCCTTTTGTTTATGCAAACGCGTGAATTTTCTGACCGCTTTGTGGTTTCCTGCTGCCCTGAATACTTATATCGGACTACCCGTATGAGAATATAATTTGCCGATTGCTTATAATCCTGAAGGGTTCATCGCGATATGGCCGGGGCACATCACATCATCATTGTGGGCGGTGGAGCTGCCGGCCTTGAACTGGCAACCAAGCTGGGCAAAAAACTTGGCAGGAAGCATCTTGCCGAGATCACCCTGATCGACTCCAGCCGTACCCATATCTGGAAGCCGCTGTTGCACGAGATTGCGGCGGGAACCCTGGATTCATCCGAGGATGAACTGGAGTATCTGGCGCAAGCACAATGGAATCATTTTCGCTACCGTTTGGGTCGCGTGATCGGTCTGGATCGCGAGCGCAATGAGGTGATGCTTGCGCCCACCTTGAGCGATGAGGGGGAGGAGATCATTCCGGAACGCCGTTTCAGCTACGACACACTGGTGTTTGCTGTCGGCAGCCTGAGCAATGATTTCGGCATTCCCGGCGTGCAGGAAAATTGCTTTTTTCTCGACAGCACCGGCCAGGCAGAGCGTTTCCAGAAAAATCTGCTCAACAGCATGCTCAAGGCGCACACCCAGGGCAAGCCGTTCAAACAGGGACAATTGGATGTGGCGATCGTGGGCGCGGGCGCAACCGGGGTGGAGCTTGCCGCCCAGCTCCACCACGTCACCCGGCTGGTTTCCGCTTACGGGCTGGATACGATCGATCCGGCGGAGGACATCAAGCTGCACGTGATCGAGGCCGGCCCGCATATTCTGCCGGCGCTGCCGCGGCGACTTTCCGATGCGGCCATGCACGAACTGGACCTTCTAGGCGTAACCGTGCACCTCAACCAGCGTGTCGTGGAAGTCAACGCACAGGGTATCGTGTCTGCCGCAGGTGTGACCATACCGGCCGCGATCAAGGTCTGGGCCGCAGGCATCAAGGCGCCGGAGTTTCTGAAAAACATTGCCGGACTGGAAACCAACCGCATCAATCAGCTGGTGGTCAAACGCAATCTGCAGTGCACGCGCGACGAAAATATTTTCGCCATCGGTGACTGCGCAGCCTGCCCGATGGACGAGCTGGGAAATAATGTTCCGCCGCGCGCCCAGGCTGCCCATCAACAGGCGTCGACATTGTCCGGGACGCTGGTGCGCCGCCTCAGGGGCAAGCCGCCGCTGGATTACACCTACCGGGACTTTGGCTCGCTGGTCGCCATGGGGCATTACAGTACCGTCGGCAGCCTGATGGGAGGTCTCGCGGGCAGCTTGATGGTCTCGGGTTTTATCGCCCGCTTTGTCTATCTCATGCTGTACAAGATGCACCAGGCTGCGCTGTACGGATGGCCGCGCGCATTGCTGATCAGTTTGCTGCATTTCCTGCGCAAGGGCATCGATCCGCAGGTGAAACTGCATTGACGCGCGTACCCCGGCCGGACGCGGGCAACACCGCAGGATCAGCTGGTCTTGTCCAGCCTGACTGCCAGCGTTCCCGAACGGATATGCAAATCCCGTTGCGGGAACGGAATTTCGATGTTGCGTTTCCTGAGTTCGTCCTCGATCGCCCACAGGAATACCGCCTGGGTTTTTCCGGGTGACGTGATCGTGCTCGGTCCCACCCACACCACCAGCTCAAAATTCAGGCTGCTGTCCCCGAATCCGACCAGCCAGACATCCGGTTCGCGACCGGGTTCGTGCACGGTGCCGGTGATGTTCTCTGCAGCAGCGATGCCGGCCTCCCTGACCAGATCCTTGTCAACGCCGTAGGCAACGCCGAACGGGACATGGATACGCCGTGCTCGTTCACCCAATGTCCAGTTGACCACCCGGCCGGTGATGAATTCGGAATTGGGCACGATGATGTCAATCAGGTCGGAAGTCGTGACGCGCGTATAGCGCAAATTGATCTCGGTCACCTTGCCCATCACGCCTGACTGCAGGTCCACGAAGTCGTCGACTTTGACGATCTCTTCGATGAGAATAATGATGCCGGACACGAAATTGCTGATGATGTTCTGCAGACCGAAGCCAACCCCGACGCCGATCGCACCGCCGATGACGGCGAAGCTGGCCATGTCAAAACCGATGTAGTTGAGCCCGACAACAAATCCGATTATCCAGATGGCATAGCGGCTCATGCGGCTCAGCGCATACCAGCCCGGACTGATTGCCTTCTCCTCTTCCCGCCCCAGCCGGGTGATGACCTTTTCGATCATGACACCGATACGCCAGACCGCCGTCAGAATGACCAGCAAGCCGACCAGCCGGACCAGATTGATTTGCGTGTCGGCGATTGAGAACCACGGTATGGTGGCCGCATCCTTCAGCTTGTGATACATCTCCAGCAATACACTCATGCTTGATACCCCGGGTTTGGATTTCAGTTGGACATTCTACACAGCGGGGCGATACTATAATTCGGGCGTTCGGATGTGGACAGTGAATTCGGGAGGGATTATGTCGGACAAGATACTCAGGTACATCATCGCGTTGGCAATCGCGATGATGCTGATCTTTCAGATCGGTACGCTGATTTCCAATGCTTTCGGCATAGTCTGGGGCACGGTATCGGCCATCGTGGTCGCGGCAGTATCGTTTTTTTCGGCACGCCTGGCCAAAGCCGGGGGCAAGGGGTCGCTATGGTTTCTGCTTCCGACCGTCGTGTTCATACTCATTCCAATCGCGCTGACGGTCTGGCGCGGCATAACCCAGGATGAAACCTGGCTGGATATGCTGGTCAGGCTGGCACCGTTCACGGTCGGCTTCGGTGCGCCGATCATTTTGCTGCTGCTTGCCTATTACGAGTTGCGCAAGCGGGACATCAGGAGTTGACCGGGTATTCAGGCCGGTTTGGGTTGCCTGATCCGCGCACCGAGCAGCGCGCCCATCGTGACCGCGCTTAGTCCTGCCACCGTGTACAGGGAAAGCGGCTCGCCCAGAACAGGAACCGCGGCGACTGCCGCCAGGCCGGGCACGATGGCCATCAGCAGGGTCACCGTTTGGGCGCCGAGACTGCGTACGGCAAAGGTGTAGAGCAGCATCGCGACAAATACCACCAGTATGCCCTGATAACCTGCCTGTATCGCAATTTCGGCTACGGGTGCCTGGGCTATCGTGCTGGGCAGGAATACCCACCAGACCGGCAAATACAGGATTGCGCTGCCCAGCGTCGTGCTGACTGCGGCGGTCAGCGGCGGCACCGGGTAGCGGCGCAGCAGCAGCGTGAATACAGCCCAGAGCGAAGAGCCGCAAAGAAACAGCAGGTCCCCCAACATTTGCTGGCCGGTCAGGCGCGCCCCGTGGAACAGCGTGTCCGCTGCGGTCAACGCGATGCCGATAAAAACCAGCAGCAATGCGATCATTTGCGACGGTGACGGCTTGTGCCGCAGCCATAACCAGGCGATTATCGCGGTGGAAAATGGCAGCGCACCGGGCAGCAGTACGGCTGCGTGGGCGGCCGGTGCCAGGCGAAACCCGGCATAGACAACGACGGAATAGCCTATCCCGCCGAACATCGAAAATAGCAGGATCACTTTATAAGGAGGCAAAGTCACGCGCGGCAGAAAAAACAGCGCGATAAGCGAGCCCACGCCGAAACGCAATGCGGTCACATCCCAGCCGGTCAATATGCCCTTGCCGCCATAGCGGCTGACCAGAATGAAACCGGTCCAGATGCAAAGCGCAAAAAAAGCCGCAATCAAGCCGGCGCGGGGTGAATGGGTTTCGTTCATCAGGATCGGAAATGAAAATGTTGGTTGGTAGGCTAATGCCGGACAAGTATACCGTTACTTCCTCACGGTCGTGATATCGCTGTTTGGCCATCTTGCGGAAGTTGATCGTTATCCGGTGCTGTCCCTCAATTGAAAGCGGGGTTCGTCAACTTGCCTCGAGATCCAGCGTGATTTGGTCGGTGATCATCGGCCAGAAACTGGTGTTGGCAAAACGTTGCTGGGCCGGGTGGTTCAGGAAACCCGCTATGGCGGATTTGCTGGCCAGTCTGATAGACAGGCAGAAACGGTATTCGCCGTCGGGTTGGATGGATCGGCTGGTACTGATGCTGCGCACGCCGGGGATCGCTTCCAATGTTTTTTTCCCCTCGCGGAAAATCGAGGCAACCTCGCTTTCTGATACCGCAGCAGGAACATTGTAGAAAACGACGTGTTCCACTTCATGCCATGGGCGGCATTGTGCCAACACTTCGGCCGCCCTTCCGCTGCTGCCCCACAGGTGAATGCAATGCTCCACCTCCTGGCGAACGACATCGCGGACGCCGGTCAGCAGTGCGCCATGACTTCCCTTCGGGTCGGCAGTGATATTTTCCCTGATGCGGCGGTTAGCCAAGTCGGCAAGTGCGGTGTAGTAATTGATCTTGGCAACACCGTTGGCGATAAGCCGGCGGAATTGATCGTCAGTCAGTCCGGTTCCGCCGTGTATGACCAGCGGCACCGGGGTTGCCTCCCTGATTTTTGCCAACCTGGCGTAATCCAGTTTTGGCAAACCTTTCATCCTGCCGTGCACGGTGCCGATGGAGACGGCCAGGCAGTCCACATTTGTGCGTTCGACGAATCCGGCAGCCTCTGCGGCTGAGGTATAGGCCAGTTCACCCGGATGATTCTTTGCGTTCTCGCCCTCGATGCCGGGCACGTAACCCAGTTCCCCTTCAACGGTGACGCCGCATGCATGTGCCATCGCGACGATGTCCCGGGTTTGCCACAGATTGTCCGAGAACGGCAACGCCGATGTGTCCACCATCACCCCGTTGCAGCCGGCACGGATGGCGCGCTCGGCAGCGGCGAGATTGGTTCCGTGGTCAAAATTGATTGCCACCGGTACAGTGGCCTGCTGTGCGGCCGCCTTGACAGCAGGCATCAGAATCTCGAAATTCTGGTTCTCAAAATGTGATTCGATAAGATTGAGTACCACCGGTGCGCGGCAGTTTTCCGCTGCCTGCATGACACCTTCGAGAAAGTGCAGGTTAGCCACGCCGAATGCGCCAACAGCGTAGTTATGGCGGTATGCGTGGACTATCATGTCGGACAGTTGAACGAGTGGCATGACTGCTCCCTTATTTCGCCTTCAATTGCGCCAGTGCCTGGTCAGCGGTCTGGTCGTAGCGCGCACGTTCCTTTTTTGCAGCGGCTTCGAGCGCATCGTTGATCTCGGGAAATTTCAACGCGAGGATACGGGCTGCCAGCATGCCCGCGTTCTTTGCCCCGTCCACGGCCACCGTGGCAACGGGTACGCCCGGCGGCATCTGCACCGTGGAGAGCAGGGCATCCAGCCCCGACATCACGCCGCCCGAAAGCGGCAGGCCGATCACCGGCAGGCGGGTATGGCCGGCAATGACTCCCGCCAGGTGGGCGGCCACGCCGGCACAGCCGATCAGCACCTGCACGCCTTCCCGGTGCGCGCGATCGAGATAGGCCAGCACCTTGTCGGGGGTGCGATGGGCGGAGGCCACCACGATTTCGCTGGCTATGCCCAATTCGGTCAGTGTGTCGCGCACCTTGACCACGGTGGGCAGATCGTTGGGGCTGCCGGTCAGGATTCCGACCAATACCTTGTTGGCAGGTTTCTGGCTGGTTTTGCCGCTATCAATAGACTCGTTCATGCTGACCCTTTCATTGTTGTATCGGTGTTTTTTGATTTCATTGTGTGACTCCTCAAAACAGTTCAAAGCAGGGATAATTGCCGCAGCCCCATCCAGAACCCGGAGTGAGCATGGAAATATCCTGTTACCGTGACCAAGAATTGGCGCGCGAGCCGCGTTATCTGCCGGCCCCGACCTACAATCTGGCGCAAACCCTGCTTGCCCGCTGTCCCAATGACTGCCTGTTCATCCCGATCCGTTCCATGCAGTACATGGCGATCATCGATGCGGAGGAAATCATTTTCATTGATGGCGAGCGCAAATGCTGGGTGGATATAGCCTGGCGTCATTTCCATCCCCAGGCCCGCAGTTCGCTGGAAGATCCGGTAAGTTATGATGCCTGTTTCTACCAGCCCGGTTCTGCACAGAAGATGAACCGGTTGCAGGCCGAGTTCGCCCGTTACCTGCAGGAATTTGCCGCCAGGAACAGCATCAACGGCAACGCTCGCGTGATCAAATTTCCCGCGCCCGGGCAGAAATAACATTGCGCCGGTTAATCGTCATCACCCAGTTCCGGATCCCACCCATTCGCTTTTGCATATCTGATCGCATCCTGATAGATATTTGCATGGCGTTTTTGCAATTCATCCGGTAACAGGCTGGGCAGGTTGGCGTACTTTTCCCATTCAGCACAAACTTTATCGTAGAGATTCTGCATTTGTCCGTTATCCCAGCCGGTGCAGTCCTCTGTGTCGGGAATCAGACCGAAAACCCAGCCATCTTTCACCATCTGCCCAAAATGCGTCATACCGCAGTTCTCATCGTTTTTCAGGCCTGCATATTTAAGTAACATTTTTAATACCTCATTAATCCAGCATAGAGCGGTGGCAAGTTCTGATTATCAGCGCGTTAATCCGGCATACAACAGGGGGAGTTTCTCCGGTAAGCGCGCAATATGATCCACAATCATGAAATTTTTCGCACCGAAGATTCTTGAAACATATTGATCGGCGCGGGGATCAAGTGTCATGCAGAAAGTTGAAATTCCGTTTCTGGCTGCATCTTCCACTGCCTTCTTGGCATCGTATCGCAGATACTGCGGATCGCGCACATCAACGTCTGCCGGTTCACCGTCGGTAATGACCATCAGCAGCCTCTTGCTGGTTCTTTGGTTGTTAAGATGATGTGTGGCGTGCCGAATGGCAGCGCCCATTCGGGTAGAGAGTTGACCTGTCATCCCGGCCAGTCTCGATTTCGGCAACTCGTTGTACGGTTGCTCGAAATCCTTGAAGCGATAGTACTCCACATCGTGCCGTCCGTCGGAACAGAAACCATGAATGGCAAAAGGATCGCCGATTTTGTCGATCGCGTCGGACAATAGTACGCATGCCTGTCGCGTCAGATCCAGCACGGATTGATCCTGCCCCAGCACTTTTTCATTGGTGGACTCGGACAAATCCAGCAAAACCATCACCGAAATATCACGCACCTTGCGTACCGAGCGCATCATGATGCGCGGGTCGGGCCGGATGCCCATGCGGAAATCGATCATGCTGCTGATCGCGGCATTGATGTCGATTTCATCGCCGTCTTCCAGCTTGCGTATGCGCTGTACGCCCTGCGGTTGCATCGCATCCAGCAAGAATTTCAGGCGCGAAGCAATCTGCTTGTTGTCCGCCGTAATTTGGTCGATGATCTGCAAATCGCCGGCCTTGGACCTTTTTTCCAGCACCGTTGCCCAAGCCGGACGTTCCAGCTGAATCTGATAATCCCATTCTGCATAGTGGTAGGGCTCCGAAAGAGGCTCCTTGCCCTCGGATTCGTTGTAGCTGACACCGTTGTCTTCGTAGGGAAAGAATTCTTCCGACATGATCCAGATTTCCTGCGCATCATCACCCGCCGTTTCGCAATCTATCTCATTGGCGAATTCCGTCACCGACACGTGCCTGCGCACCTGCTTGACTGTCTCAAAGCCTGCCGACTGGGACTTGTTGAAATCGAATTCTTCAAATTCCCAGAAATAACGATTGTCATCACGATAGGGCGCACTCAGCAAATCTGTGCGCGGATTGTAGGCAATGCGCTTCTGCAATAGTTCATGCGCCAATGTCACACCGATTTCCCAGGAAATTGTGTTGTCCGTCATGCGTTCTGCTGCCTGTGCGAACAAGGTGCGGCCATGGGCGATCCACGGGTCCTCGTCCCGGAAATCGCTGTCCAGCAATGCTCGCGCCAAACGGTTCAGATAATCGCCTGTCGTTGCAGCCTGTCCGGCTTGTACGGTATGCAGCCTGGCCCATACCTGCTTGAGCCCGGGGAAAGCTTGTATCGACAAGGCTTCTACACGTGCATCCTCAATGACGCTGATCACCGCCATCTGCAAGGGATTAAGCGCCTCGGCAGAGATCGGCACCCTGGTATAAACCAGATGGGCGGCGCAGTGGGCCGCCGTGGCCCGGTACAACTCCAGGCCGGGCACACCTTCAAAATCATCAAACGCATCCGGCAAATGCAGAAAATAATCTTCTATAAAAGGCTTGTAGCCGTCACGTGCCTCAAAGTCGCCGCTGGTGGGCCGCATAAAGAAATCACGCGCCCACAATGCGCGCAAATACATATTGATACGCCTTTGCACATCCACAAACAGCGTGCCTTTGCGTTCTTTCTGCAGCATAGCCAGCGACTCTTTGGACTGCAGGCTGAAGTAATTGATCTGCTCCTCGAAGTTGGTGCGGTGCGCGTGCGCACCCCAGGTCGCCCAGCGCCGCAAACCACCCAGGGTCAGTTGTCCCAGCAACACCTCGATATTTTCCATCATGGGCCTCAATCCGCGCGGAACCTGGTTAAGCAGGGTATTGACCAGCTGCAGATAAGAGCCAAACAACGTCGCATCGCCCAAGCGTTTGGCCGCGGTTGGCGCGGAGCCGATAATGGCCTGCAGTACTGCGCCGCTGGTTTTTGAGGCCAGCGCCATCACGGTGTCCAACAGATCCACAACCGAGTCTTCACCGATTTCTTTGGCGATGCTGGGCGCACTTTCTATAAAGGTTATAACCAACTCGCTCCCTCGACCCAGACTTTTGAGTGAGCGCGCGCCCTGCACGTAATTTTCCAATCCCTGTGGACCGAACACGCGTGTAGCTTCGTACCAGGATGACTGCAAAATCTCGGCAGCATGCGAACCCAAGTCCTCGAGCAACTCGGTATGATGTTCCAAGGAGAGTGTCATATTATTTTCCCAGATGTTAGGTGTGATTTAGCCTGAATCAGAAATACGTCGACACTGCCGCATCCAGTGCATCGCGCATGTCCGGATCATCTGTAATCGGCCTCACCAGCGCTACACGGCAAGCTGCTTTGGACTCAACCCCTTTGGCAATAAGATTGCCCGCATAAATCAGCATACGCGTGGAGATGCCCTCATCCAGGCCGTGGCCCTTGAGATTGCGTGCTCGCTCGGCTATCGACACCAGCTTGCTTGCAATTTCCGCGCTGATTTTGCTTTCATGCGTGACGATTTCCGTTTCCACATCATGGGCCGGATAGTTGAAATCCAGCGCGCCAAAACGCTGTTTGGTTGATTGTTTCAAATCCTTCATCAGGCTTTGATAGCCCGGGTTATACGAGATGACCAATTGGAAATCGGGGTGCGCATTGATGAGTTCGCCTTTTTTTTCCAGCGGCAATACGCGTCGATTATCCGTCAGCGGATGGATCACGACCGTCGTATCCTGGCGTGCTTCAACCACCTCGTCCAGGTAACAAATGGCACCTGCGCGTGCAGCGATGGCCAAAGGGCCGTCCTGCCAGCGCGTACCCTGCGCATCCAGCAGGAAACGTCCCACCAGATCGGATGCGGTCATGTCTTCGTTACAGGCAACCGTGATGAGTGGTCTTTTCAGTTTCCACGCCATATATTCTACAAAACGCGTTTTCCCGCAACCGGTAGGACCTTTAAGCATCATCGGCATACGTACCGAGTAAGCTGCCTCATAAAGATCGACTTCATCGGCAACCGTGCGGTAGTAAGGTTCTTTTTCGATTTTGTATTGCTTGATCATATCGTTCATATCGGTTTCCTTTTTGTGAGTTTCCGTAAAAAATCCCCGCCACCTTGCGGCAACGGGGATTCAATTCTACCCGGATGCCCGTTTGCGCTTAAACAGTCTTGCCGCGGAAAATTACCATGTTCGTACCCTGTGATTGCTTGTAGTTGTCATAAGCAAGCAGGCGAATGTGGTTGTTAGGATTGGCTTTGCGGCAGGCTTCAGCTTCTTTCATAACAACATCAACATCGGTTTCGCCAAACATGGGCAGTTTCCACATGTACCAGTAGTTGTCCATCAGGTGTTCTGGCTCGGTGTGCTCCAGACCCGGGTTCCAGCCTTTTTTAACGATGTACTCAATTTGTTTCCTGATTTGCTCATTGGTCATCTGTGGCAGATAGGAAAAAGTTTCGAATTTACGGCTGGCCGGATCACTGACGCGTGATTTGTAATCTTGCATTTCACTCATGACTATATTCCTTATAAATAAAATTTAATTAAGACTGGGCGCACATAACATGCGTCCCAAGTCAATTGCAACGGGGGACCAAGCTTACTTGTGGGCTACATCCAGCTTGTCCACTGTATCGAATTCAAACTTGATTTCTTTCCAGGTTTCCATCGCGATTTTCAGTTCCGGGCTGCTGGCTGCTGCTTTAGTCAGAATGTCCTTGCCTTCTTTTTCCAGTTCACGGCCTGAGTTGCGTGCTTCCACGCAAGCTTCGAGTGCAACGCGGTTGGCTGCCGCACCCGCTGCGTTACCCCATGGGTGACCCAGTGTGCCGCCACCAAACTGCAGGCAGGCATCATCGCCGAAGATGTTAACCAGCGCAGGCATGTGCCATACGTGGATACCACCGGATGCAACCGGGAACACGCCCGGCATGGAACCCCAATCCTGGTCAAAGAAGATACCGCGAGCGCGGTCTTCCTTGATGAAGCTGTCGCGCATCAGGTCAACAAAACCCAGGGTTGGAGCACGGTCACCTTCAAGTTTGCCGACTACTGTACCGGAGTGCAGGTGATCACCGCCGGACAGACGCAGCGCCTTGGCCAAGACCCGGAAGTGAATACCATGATGAGGGTTACGGTCGATAACACCGTGCATCGCGCGGTGGATGTGCAACAGCATGCCGTTGTCACGACACCAGTTAGCCAAACCTGTGTTGGCGCAGAAACCGCCAGTCAGGTAGTCATGCATAATAATAGGCGCGCCGATTTCTTTTGCGTATTCAGCACGCTTGTACATTTCTTCAGGTGTTGGTGCAGTTACGTTCAGGTAGTGGCCTTTGCGCTCGCCCGTTTCACGTTCTGCTTTGAGTGTCGCTTCCTGCACGAAGTCAAAACGTGCACGCCAGCGCATAAACGGTTGGCTGTTGATGTTTTCGTCGTCCTTGGTCAGATCCAGGCCACCGCGCAAACATTCGTAAACAGCGCGACCGTAGTTCTTTGCAGACAGACCCAGCTTGGGCTTGATTGTGCAACCCAGCAATGGACGGCCGTACTTGTTGAAAATGTCGCGTTCCATTTGAATACCTTGTGGCGGGCCACCGCAGGTTTTAACGTAGGCGATAGGGAAACGCACGTCTTCCAGACGCAGCGCACGCAGCGCCTTGAAACCAAACACGTTACCCACCAAGGAAGTGAACACGTTAACAACCGAGCCTTCTTCGAACAAGTCGATTGGATAGGCAACGAAAGCGTAGAAACAGGTATCATCGCCGGGCACGTCTTCTATGCGATACGCGCGACCCTTGTAGTGATCAAGGTCAGTCAGCAAATCTGTCCAAACTGTGGTCCAGGTACCGGTTGAAGATTCGGCTGCAACAGCTGCTGCGATTTCTTCACGTGATACACCTGCTTGAGGGGTGATTTTGAAGCAAGCCAGAATATCGGTATCCTGAACTTTATATTCAGGTTCCCAATAAGTCTGCCTGTACTCCTTAACACCCGCGTTATATGATTTGACAGCCATTGCAAGCTCCTTTTTTCTGGTTAAACATGTGCCTTGTCACTTTGAAAGGCCTGTGGCTCTGTTGAGCGTCCGAGCAATATAGTTAAATTTAACCATAAATAATAATTGTAAATTTAGATGCTGACGATAGACTGTGGTCAATGATTGATTTGGGCATAAATTCATGATGAAAAACGCAACGCTGCGCCAGCTCAAGGTATTCGAGGCGGTGGCGCGCAATCTCAGCTTTACCCGCGCGGCCGAAGAATTGTTCACCACCCAGCCTACAGTATCGATCCAACTCAAGCAATTGACCGACATCGTCGGGCAGCCATTGCTTGAGCAGGTCGGCAAGAAGATATACCTGACCGATACCGGCCGCGAACTGCTGAAAGTCTGCCGTGATATTTTCGACGGGTTGGACCGGTTCGAGATGCTGGTGTCGGACATGAAGGGGGTAAAGGCGGGCAAGCTGCGCCTGGTCGTTATTACCACCGCCAAATATTTTGTTCCGCGCTTGCTTGGGCTGTTCTGCCAGCGTTATCCGGGCATCGACGTATCGCTCAAGGTGACCAACCGTGAACGGGTGCTGCAGCGCATGGCCGACAACATGGATGATCTGTACGTGCTCGGCCAGCCGCCTGAGCATATGGATGTTGAATTCGAGCCTTTCCTGGAGAATCCGCTGGTGGTGCTGGCTGCCCGAAACCATCCCCTGGCCGGTAAAAAAAAGATCCCGCCCAAACGCCTGGAGGAAGAACCGTTCCTGATGCGCGAGCTGGGATCCGGCACCCGTATCGCGACCGAGCAGTTTTTCAATGAACGGGGGCTGAAGCTCAAAGTAAGGATGGAGCTGGGCAGCAACGAGGCGATCAAGCAGGCAGTGGCAGGGGGGTTGGGCATTGCCGTGTTGTCGGCGCATACCCTGGCGCTGGAAAGCCGCTTCGAAGAATTGGCGATACTGGATGTTGACGGTTTTCCGATCCGCCGCCACTGGTATTCGGCCCATCAGAAGGAGAAACAGCTGTCCGTGGTTGCCCAGACCTTTCTTGAATTTCTGCACGAGGAGAGCAAGCTGCTGGGTGAAAAATATTTGCTGGACATCGCGGGTTTTCCTGCCCAGGATCGCGCGGAAAAGAAGCAGGATAAAAAGGTCGCAGGCCCGGCCTGACGGTCAAATTTTCCCCGATATTGCAAAAACTTGCCGATCAAATATCGGCGTTGCCTACCCCTTGGTCCTGGTCAAATACACGGTCACTTCATCGCGGTCATGATAGAGCTGTTTGGCCATCATCCGGTAATTGATACCTTCCTCATCAAGTTGTTTTCGGATGCCGCCCAATGCGCTGTCGAGTGCGGCGACACGCTGTTTCATCGGCAGTTTCAAGTTGAAAATCGCGTGTTTGCACCAGCCCGCGACGAACCACGCGCCGATCAGCGTGGCGACCCTGGAGGGTTTTTCCACCATGTCGCACACCAGCCAGTCCACGGCCCGGTGCGGCGCGTACTTGAAGCCGTCCTGCTTCAGGTGCTGCACCAGCGGATGGGTCGCCAGCACACCCTTCATCGGGCCGTTGTCCACCGCGGTGACGCGGATGCCGCGCTTGACCAGTTGCCAGGTCCATCCGCCCGGCGCCGCGCCCAGATCCACCGCCTGCATGCCCTGGCGCAACAGGCGCGTCTGCTCGCTCTTGTCCATGAATACTTCGATCGCCTCGGCCAGTTTCATCGCGGAACGGCTCGGCGCCTCGGCGGGCATGGATTGGCGGGCTATGCCCATGATCGCATCTGAACTGTTGTGCGGATCGCTGCTGCCGATCATCACGGAAGACTTGTCGGGAAAGAAGAGATGCAAACGGGTCGCACGGAGATCGTCCAGCAAGCGCCCCTGTTCGCGCAACGCATTCTCCAGCAATGGCTGAAACCGGCGCGTAAAGGTGGTGAGCAATTTGCCCTCGTTGGTATCCGGCACTTCCAGCCACAGCGTGCCGAAGTTACCCGGCAGCGCGGCGATGGCATCCAGTATCGGCGTCAGGCGGTCGCGTTCCGGCAGGGTTGCGATGATCTGGTGCAGCCGGATCAATTGGCGTGTAAAGATCAGTTCGCGGTAATTCAATTTCTGTTCGTTGAGCGTGACGACCACATAACCGCTGTCGGCGATGATGGCGGGTTGCTCGGCGATGATGATGGGTTTTTGCTGCCTGGCCTGGCGCAGCGCTTCCTGCGCGCAATCCTGCTCGAAGCCGGGGCGGCAGTACAGCAGCCAATGGTGTAGTGAGGGTTTTTGCATGTGCGTATTGTGGCACAGGTTGGGGGGCTGGCTGTAAGGTGGTAATATCCGCGCCTTGTTTTTTTGCAGTGATGTGATGAATAAACGCTACGATTTGATTGTGTTCGACTGGGACGGCACGGTGATGGATTCGACCGCGGTGATCGCGGGTTCGATACAGGCCGCTTGCCGCGATCTGGGTTTGACTATTCCCGACGATGAAACAGCGCGCCATGTGATCGGGCTGGGCCTTGACCAGGCGTTGCGCTATGCGGTGCCCGATATGCCCGATGCGATGCGCCCGAATCTGGTGGAACGCTATCGCCATCATTTCCTGGCGCAGGACAGGGCGATCCCGCTGTTCGCGGGCGCGCGGGAAACCATAGCGGAGTTGCACGGTGCGGGTTACCAGCTCGGCGTGGCGACCGGCAAGAGCCGTGCGGGGCTGGACAGGGCGCTGGAAGCCACCGGGATGAAAAGCTATTTTCACGCGACGCGCACCGCAGACCAGACCCTTTCCAAACCGAATCCGGCAATGTTATTTGAACTGATGGAGGAATTGGCGGTCAGTGCCGGGCGCACCCTGATGGTGGGCGATACCACCCATGATGTGCAGATGGCCCAGAATGCCGGGGTGGATGTGGTGGCGGTGGGGCACGGCGCACATCCTCCGGAGCAGCTGCAGGAATTGAACCCGCTTGCGTTGACGGGTGACTTTGCCGAATTGAGGGCATGGTTAAAAGTCAACGCCTGACAAATATATAAAGGAATTGCGATGTCGGAACAAGATAACAACTGGGAACGCGGTGTGCTGGAAAAGCTGGCGTTATCATCCCTGCAGGAGCAACGCCGCGCACGGCACTGGGGGATATTCTTCAAGACGATGATACTGGGATTCATGTTCCTGGTGCTGTTTATCCTGATGGGCTGGGTCGGCAAGAGCGATGTCACGCTGGGCACGGGAAAACACACCGCGCTGGTGGATTTGCAGGGGGTGATTTCCTCGAACGGCGTGGCAAGTGCGGACAACATCATTGCCAGCTTGCAGGACGCGTTCAAGGACAAGAATACCGCGGGTGTGATTCTTCGCATCAACAGTCCCGGCGGCAGCCCGGTGCAGGCCGGACAGATCAATGACGAAATCTACCGGCTGCGCGCGCAGTATCCGAAGATCCCGCTGTATGTGGTGGTCGACGACCTGTGCGCGTCCGGCGGCTATTACGTGGCAGTGGCGGCGGACAAGATCTTTGTGGACAAGGCCAGTCTGATCGGTTCCATCGGCGTGCTGATGGACGGCTTTGGCTTCACCGGAACCATGGCAAAGCTGGGTGTTGAACGCCGCCTGATCATCGCCGGCGTCAACAAGGGCTTTCTCGATCCGTATTCGCCGCTCAATCCGTCACAAAAGGCATATGCCCAAAAGATGGTCGAGGAAATCCACCAGCAGTTTATTGCGGCGGTCAGAAAGGGTCGCGGCAAGCGCCTGAAGGAAACGCCGGACACATTCAGCGGACTGGTGTGGGATGGCCAGCGCGGCGTGGAAATGGGGCTGGCGGACGGTTACGGCACGGTAGATTCGGTGGCGCGCAATGTGATCAAGGCCAAGGATATCGTGGACTACACCGTCAGGGAAAATTTCGCCGACCGTCTGGCAAAACGCTTTGGCGTGGGTGTGATGAGTGCGCTGGGCTTTTCTGCCCAAACCGGGCTGACTTTACGCTAACGCCAAAAGCAGTTCGCCGGGATCGGTGATCGGCGCCAGGCATTGCGTGCCGTGGCAGAGCCAGGCGGTAGTCCGCCCGCTGCGCGGTTTGTCCAGTGTGTCGGGCAGGCCAGCCGCATCATCGGCCAGCACGATCGTCATCACAGCCGGCAGGTAGCGGGTACGCAATTCATTCTGCCAGGCTGCAGTGTCATCGCCTGTTCCGCGCAACACCAGCAAGGAACACGGCTGCAAATATTCCGCGAGCGCGGCACACAGGCTGCTGTGGTAGCCGGCGGTTTGTTGCAAAGCCGGAAAGAACAGTTTCAGGCAGCGTTCGGCGGCTTGCGCGTATTGGTTTTTTCCGGTCAGTTCCGCCAGGCGCAGCAAGGCCTGTGCGGCAATACCGTTGCCGGAAGGCGTGGCATTGTCCGTCCCGATCTTGTTGCGCTGGATCAGCACCTCGTGGTCATGGCTGGTGAAAAAGAACCCGCCAAGCTGTTTGTCCTCGAAACGTTCCAGCAGCGCGTCGGCAAGTTGCAGCGCGAACGCCAGATCAACGCTGCGGTATTCCGCCTGCAGCAATTCCAGCAACGCGTTCAGCAGGAAGGCATGGTCGTCCAGATAGGCGTTCAGGTGCGCCTTGCCGTCTTTATATGTCGCCAGCAATTTGCCGTTGCGCCACAGCGTGGTGCGCACGAAATCCATCGCCTGCTGAGCCGAATGCAGCCAGTCCGGGCGATCGAACACCCGTGCCGCACGCGCCATGCCGGCGATCATCAGGCCGTTCCAGGCAGCGAGGATTTTTTCATCGCGACCCGGACGGATGCGTTGCCCGCGTGCGGCGAGCAATTTTGCCCGGGCGCTGTCCACTAATGCGATGGCCCGCGCTTCCGGGAGACCGAGCTGTTGCGCGATCTGTTGCAGCGGCGCACTGACGCGCAGGTTCCAGGCGTGGTTTTCGAAGTTGGCCGGGCGGTCCAGGCTGTAATAGGGCGCGATCAGCGCGTATTCGTCGTCGCTCAGCAAAGCGCGTATCTCGTCGCGTTGCCACACATAAAATTTGCCTTCCTCGTGCTCCGAATCCGCATCCAGCGAGGAGTAGTAGCCCCCTTCGCCGGATTGCATCTCGTGCATCACCCAGGCGGCGCTCTGCTCGACGACGCGCGCAAACAGCGGGTCGCTGCTGCTCTGCCACGCGCCGCAATACAGGCCGAGCAGCAGGCCGTTGTCGTACAGCATCTTCTCGAAATGCGGAATGTCCCAGCGCTCGTCCACGCTGTAGCGGCAGAATCCGCCGCCGAGCTGGTCATACAGTCCGCCGTGCGCCATCTGTTGCAGCGTGAAATGCACGACATGCCGCGCCTGCCGGTCGCCGCCAACATGACTGCGGCGCAGCAGCAGATCAAGTTCCGCCGGATGCAGGAATTTCGGTGCGCCGCCCAATCCGCCGTGCACGTTATCGAAGTGACTGACGTTCTGCTGTACCGCCAGTGCCAGCGGGGCGTCGTTCAGCGCAACTTCCGAATTGCCCGGTCTTGGCAAGGAAGCGGCCAGCGCCTCGATCAGATGCTGACCCTGTTCGGCCAGTTCAATGCGGTTCTGCGCATACACCTGCGCCACGCGTTTGAGCAGGTCGGGAAAGGCCGGCAGATTGTAGCGGGCCTGCTTGGGAAAATAAGTGCCGCCGAAAAACGGCGTGCCGTCCGGGCTGAGGAACATCGTCAGCGGCCAGCCGCCGTTGCGCTGCGTCAGCAGGTGATGCGCGGTCTGGTAGACCT
>Ga0307375_10000856_pt1 | contig 35488 bp, 49 predicted proteins | sample TR1MG_FD_202531 | JGI IMG/M metagenome (GOLD analysis project Ga0307375, IMG submission 202531) | Soil microbial communities from Risofladan, Vaasa, Finland - TR-1 | ecosystem: Environmental > Terrestrial > Soil > Coastal area > Acid sulfate soil | place: Finland: Risofladan, Vaasa | collected... | reverse complement strand
CAATACGCGGCGGCACTCCTCACCCCGGCGCAGCTGGACCGCGCTGCGGCGGCCGAACCAGGGGCGGCACTCGAATGTGCATCGGCGATCCTCACCCCGGCGCAGCTGGACCGCGCGGCGGCGGCCGCGCCCTGGGCGGCACTCCAATACGCGTTGGCGATCCTCACCCCGGCGCAGCTGGACCGCGCGGCGGCGGCCGAACCCGTGGTGGCACTCCGATACGCATCGGCACTCCTCACCCCGGCGCAGCTGGACCGCGCTGCGGCGGCCGAACCCTGGATGGCACTCCAATACGCGGCGGCACTCCTCACCCCGGCGCAGCTGGACCGCGCTGCGGCGGCCGAACCAGGGGCGGCACTCGAATGTGCATCGGCGATCCTCACCCCGGCGCAGCTGGACCGCGCGGCGGCGGCCGAACCCGTGGCGGCACTCCGATACGCGGCGGCGATCCTCACGCAGACGCGAAAAAAATCATGCCAGGAGGCAATAAAATGAAAATCACAGCTCACCAGGGCAGAAAAAACGCGCCCGCGAGGACATCTATGTCGCTGTACGATGATGTACTCGAATACGAGCAGATAATCGGCGTCCATTGCCGATCTTGGACCGGCGAACAATGGGTGGCGTTCTGGCATTGGCGGGAATTGGAAGCGATAAAAGCCACGTACACAAAAAAATGATTGAAAAGCCTTACGGTTTGTGGTAAATTATCTCACAGGAGGATCATATGAATCCAGAAATCAAAAACAGATTCACAGGAATAATTCTGCTTTCGGCTAACAGTACAAGGGGGAGGGAAAGATGTGCGACTTCGTAAGCTGGATCGAATACAAAAAAGAACTTTTATTTCTCACGAAGTATGAGCTTGAAACGTCCCGAGGTAAGGCACTCCATAAGCATTTGGGATCAGAATTTGCTAATGACGTTAAGGGTCATGGCGCGATTGAATGGTACTACAAACTCAAGCCAAATGCGGGACGGCACCATGAATGCACAGACTTTTCGTCACCTGACAATTTCCCAAAATCAATAGTTGCCGCAATCAAAAAGGGGCATTTCTGCTACATAGGGATTGCCGAGGAATTGTTTACTAAGCCCGCCTGGGCCGAGTACGAGAAGATCAATCAGCCCGCCTTGGCCGAGTACGAGAAGATCAAGCAGACCGCGTTGGCCGAGTACGAGAAGATCAATCAGCCCGCCTGGGCCGAGTACGATAAGATCGAGCAGCCCGCCTTGGCCGAGTACGATAAGATCAAGCAGACCGCGTTGGCCGAGTACGAGAAGATCGAGCAGACCGCGTTGGCCGAGTTCCAGAAGATCAATCAGCCCGCGTTGGCCGAGTACGAGAAGATCAAGCAGACCGCGTTGGCCGAGTTCCAGAAGATCAATCAGCCCGCGTTGGCCGAGTACGAGAAGATCAAGCAGACCGCCTGGGCCGAGTACGAGAAGATCAAGCAGCCCGCGTTGGCCGAGTACGAGAAGATCGAGCAGACCGCCTGGGCCGAGTACGAGAAGATCAATCAGCCCGCCTTGGCCGAGTACGAGAAGATCAATCAGCCCGCCTGGGCCGAGTACGATAAGATCGAGCAGCCCGCCTTGGCCGAGTACGATAAGATCAAGCAGACCGCGTTGGCCGAGTACGAGAAGATCAAGCAGACCGAGTTCTGGGCGATATTTAAAGTCAAGACCAATCGCGTAAAGGCGTGGAGGTAGCCATGATCCGCATAATCATCTTAACCGTCAAGTCCCGCGTCCACGCAGAACGTGCATCAAAGCATTTTCAGGCGGCGAGGGAGATATGGAGGGGGAAATGAGCAAACTATCACCGTGTCCGTTTTGCGGAAGTGAAGATGTAAATCTGACCACAGAGGATGCACACAAAACACCTCCGTTTTTTATTACATGCTGTGAGTACGGCGGCGCATCTGGTTTGTGCTCAGTGCCTACGTCTGCTATTAAGCAATGGAACACTCACACTGTTATCCAGAAAGCCGAGGCCACAAAATGAACAAATAGCCGCCGAACCGACGTACCCCGCGAAAATCCCTTGCAAGGCAATAACGGGTAGCGTCTAGGCGGTAGCTATCCCCCGCCAGACCTTATAAGGGGCACCATAAACGGCCCGGCAGAAAAGCGTCTCGCTCCACGGAGTGAAAAGCGGAACCTGGTAGGGTTGGGGGATAGGTTTTTAAATAGGAGAATTACGCTGAAAAGTCTCATGGATATGGGCAGATCAAATAAATGGGGTTTATATACTTGACTCCCTTAAACGTGAAAAACGGAGAAATGAATGGCAGGTAAAAGAAATAGATACGGTGTTAATGACAGCTCTCAATGTTACCGAATTATTAATGGGCTTCGATATATGGCATGGAGTAGCAATGCCTCGGCAGAGTTGATAGCTGCATATCGAAAGGCCGGAATTCGTTGTCGGAGGCAAGGCGTTGAGTTGTTTGTTTTTATTGACGACCGAAACATGGCGTATGAAGTAACGACAAAATGGGAGAAAAAACATCCCGGAGGGCGCGATCCCATTAAAAACCCCAAAGGGGGAGACAGGTGGGATGAGGGTTCAGATGGCATCAATCAAATGACACATATCGTTTCGCTTGTTGGGACCAAAAAAATCGCGCTACGTTTTGATAGAGGCAAAGAAAGGGCCATAACGCTCAAAACGTTCAGGCAATATTGCAAGTGGCGATGGTCCTTTGGTGGCAATGAGCAAGGGAGTTAACTATATAGTTCCCAAATAAATGGAAGCATATTTAGCCAGCCCTCGCAAGAGGCCGCAGCAGCATGGAATGCCGCCACACAGGCCGCAGCACAGGCCGCCCAAAATAAGAAGCTCACTGAAATGCTTATGACTTTAGCACCAAAAGGAGAATAACATGGAGAAAGCACTTCAAACCACCGGAACCACCGGAACCACCACCCTCTCAACACAGCAATTTGACGTTGAGAAAATCCTGTTGACGGCAATCGAGAAGAATACGCCTGTCGATACAATGCAGCGGTTACTTGCAATGCGCCGAGAAATGCTGGCCGACCTCGCCAAGCAGGAATACGACTCTGCAATGTCAGAGTTTCAAGCGTCCTGTCCGACGATCCAGAAGCACAAAAAGGTGTACGACAAACACGGTAAATATCGATATTCCTATGCGCCGATGGATGACATCATCTCCCAAGTCAAAGAACCATTGCAGCGGTTCGGCTTTTCGTATCTGATAACGTCAGACTTGGAAGCCCCGGAAGGCAAAGGCCATTGGATCGTGACAACGTGCAAGGTCACGCACAAGGCCGGACATTCGGAAGTGAGCGCCTTTAAGGTTCCCGTGGACAAAGATGCTTTTATGAGCGAGCAGCAGAAGTTTGCTTCGGCGCTCACGTATGCCAAACGGTACGCTTTCTGCAACGCTTTCGGCATCTTGACCGGCGACGAAGACAACGATGCGAACGATACCGCACCGGAGAAAACCGCTGAACCGCCGAGCGAAACGCCTGCCGAACCAAGCACCCCCGATGCGGAAAAATTGATTGCGGTTGGCATGGTCAAGGATATTGCAAAGGCAAAAACCAAGACGGGCGGTTGGCACTATTCCATCCAGCTTGTGGATGATGCCAAGTATTACACGTTCGATGTAAAAATACCTGAGTACGTCAAAAAATGGGCCGAGACCGGCGAGGTGACGATTGCATTTACAAAAGGTCAATTCGGGAAAGACATTACAGACGTTTCCTTTGCCGATCCAAATGCAGACTTTCGCAAATTCTGCGAGGAAGCGAACGCAAAAAAAGAATAACAACGGGCCAGCGCTCAACTGCGAAAAACTGGCAATCCTGACGGAGGCAGAGCATGTCTAAATTGTACGAATTAAGCACTGAAATGTCGCTTGTAAATGATGAACTCATCGCCAACGAGGGCGAATTAACTCCTGAGATCGAGGCGCGTCTTGACTCACTCAATCTGGCGCTGGAAGTCAAGGCTACCGGCATTCGCAAAATATTCTCAATGGCCGAAGCCGACGAGGAAGCTGTAGACACTGAAATCAAGCGGTTACAGCAGATCAAGAAAACAAACCAGAACATGCAGGCGCGGCTTAAGGAATATGTGCTCAAGAACATGCAGGCCGCCGACCTCAAGACCATCAAGACGACTATCGGCACGTTTACTGTAGCCAAAAGCCCGGACAGCTTGGAAATCGTCGTACCGGAAATGATATCGGCAGAGTTTTACGATACAATACCGGAACACAAGGAATTGAACGAGAAGCGAATCCGGGAAGCTCTCTCCGAGGGGTACAGCGTCGATGGGGCCAAACTCAACAGCGATAGAGTGCATTTGAGGATTAAATGATAATCAAGCGAACGATCAAACTCCGGCCACACGTTGAGATAACACTGCCTGACGGCGTCAGCCCTATACTGTTGGCCGCCGCGCTCGGTGTGGATCGGCAACGCGTGTGGAACTGGAAAAAGCGCAAGAGCATACCGGATTGCTTCATCGAGCGCATTGAGGCGATCCCGCTAAAAAACGTAAAAAGCAGGCGGGTAAAATGTAATGGCTAAAATACCATATTTCCCATTTTACCCGGATGATTGGCTTTCCTCGTCTCGCATCGATTTATTGACTGCGGATCAGGAGCGTGGATATTTTAGATTGTTATGCAGATCGTGGAACATGCCAGATTGCATTTTACCAGACAACGAAAAGTTGCTTCTAAAGTGGTCCAGGATGCAATCTGCCGATGATCTGCGGACGCTATGCGAACGCTTTGCGGAAGGCATGGAACCGCTATTTGATAGGGTAAAAAATGGTTGGAGAAATCCCAAACTTTATGCTCTTTGGTTAAAGTCCCAAGATAAGCACGAAAAAGCAATTGAAAGCGCAAATGCCCGACATAAAAAGATAAATTAACATGCGAACGCATACCGAACGCACAGCGAACGCTATGCTAACCAGAACCAGAACCAGAACCATATCCAGAACCATAAAAAGCTTTTAAGGCTCCCTAGAAAGGAAAACAGTAAGTACATAGTATCTGTGTAGGGGTGAAATACTTGAAAAATCTTGGAATTTAGGCTTTATTTTTAGTTACTTTTTTAGAAATAACTGTGGATAACTCATAAAAACCCAGTCTGTATTGACAGAATTGGAGTTTCACTTTTATGCAACAAAAAAAACCGAGTCCAATGTTTTTTAATTTAGACGTTCCCATCGAAGAAGAAATTGTACAAGCTGCGGAGTGGAAAAAGGCTCAGAGTAAAAGCGAATCACGATCCAGAAAGCTGATCCGAAAAACTTTTTATCCTCAAACCCAAACTGGAATTGTGACGGAAGAAATGATCGAACAAGCAAGACAGTACCCAATCGAAAAATTGATTGATGCAAACAAGTCTGGAATGGCGCGTTGTATTTTTCATGATGATTCCCGACCGTCGATGTCAATAAAAAAATATAACCGTGCTTACTGCTTCACGTGTGGAGCGAAAGCCGATACGATAAAAATTTATCAACAACTCAACGGTGCATCGTTTCATGATGCAGTGAGGGCATTGTGCAATTAAGACCATATCAAGAAAAAGCAATATCTACGCTGAGAAGTTTTTTAGCATCTAAAAAAACTAGAGTGGTTTTATATGCTCCTACGGGCAGTGGGAAAACGTGTATCGGCATGGACCTGATCCAACGGGCAATCGAAAAGCAAAAAAAGGTGATCTTCGTTTGCAATCGGATAGAACTTGTAAAGCAAACATCAAAAAGAATTTCCCAGGATAACATCCCCCATGGAATCATTCAGGGCTCGAATACGTGCATGACGTGGGAACCGGTACAGATTTGTTCTATTCAAACGATAGACAAGCGCGGTTATCCAGAAGCTGATTTAATTTTGATCGATGAAGCACACGGGACTCCTGGATCGAAAGCATATCAGCGATTCATGGAACATTACAAAACGGTCCCCATGATCGGATTAACTGCAACTCCTTTTTCCAAAGGCATGGGAAAGACATTTTTTTGGGGTACGATGTGGGAGGGAATTATTGCGGCAACAACCATTCGTGAATTAATAGATCAAAAATATCTTGTTGACTGTGATATATACGCCCCCGGAGAACCGGATTTGTCTAATGTCAAAATAGTTGCCGGTGATTATCAGGAGGAGCAACTTGGAATCGCAGTTGATAAAGCCGAGCTGATCGGAGATATTGTCACCCATTGGTTTAAGTTGGCAAACAATAAACCGACGGTATGCTTTGCAACCAACATTGCACACTCACAGCACATCGTTGAGCAATTCATACTGGCCGGAGTGAAAGCGGAGCACATAGACTGCTATACCAGCGATGACGATAGGAGAAGAATTCTTGATCGAGTTTTCAGCGGAGAAACAAAAATAATTTCCAATGTCGGGATACTTTCGGAAGGATGGGATTTTCCAGCGTGTGAAGTTATGATTCTTGCTAGGCCAACGCGCAGCCTGATCCGGTATATTCAGATGGCGGGAAGAATTTTAAGGCCATTTGAGGGGAAAGAAAAGTCTATTCTGCTGGATCATTCTGGGACGTGTAAACGGCTAGGATTCCCCACCGATGATTTGCCGTTGTTCCTAGATGACGGGAAACCAAGAGACAAAAAAGAAGCTGCGAAAAAGGAAAAGAAACGCGAAGAAAACTTGCCCCTTGTATGCCCGACATGTTTTTGCGTATTGGCAAAACCGACGACATGCCCCAAATGCGGATATGTGTTTCCGAAAAAGAAAAATACGATAGAAACGAAAGACGGCGAATTGGTAAAGATCAAAAAGGGAAAAGGTAAAATTAAAAATATCCCACGTGAAGAACGAGAAAAAATATATGCAGAGTTGAAAGGGTACGCACAACAACGAGGCTACAAAGAAGGATGGGCGTGGTACAAATGCAGGGAAATTTTTGGAACAGGCCCACGCAGCAATGTGAGCGCCGTTAATCCGACTGAGAGCACATTGAATTTAATAACTCATTTACGCATAAAAAATGCAAAGCGACGCGAGGCATCACTGTCTATGCGTTAACGCTAAGGAGGTTAATATTTCGTTTCGTTAGCATGAACTTAACGTAAGAAAGATTTTCAGCTAACACGCGGGTGAGCCCCGCGTATCTCAGCGCGGGACTCGACCCGCACGTTAGGAGAAATTATGCGAACCAGAGAAGAACAACGGGAAGAACGACAGCAGTACGAAAATGACGTATTTTATGACGTATGGAGAAGCGGTGGCAATCCAGACCGAATAGACTGTGAACGGGTAAGTGACAGTTATTACGACGGAATGAGCCATGATGCTGCTGCCAATGTTGAGCTTCGGAGACAACAGCCGAAACCTGAATTGCCAAGTGAAGAAGAATGGCAAGAAGCACAGGAACAAGGATAACGCCCGGATGACGGGCGCGGGTCTTGCGACCCGTCGATACGTTGGTTATGTACGGAGGGTCGGTTGAGTAAAATTATTCTTCATTTGTGTGCAGACATAGGATCGGATTCTAAGCCGTATCAAGACGCAGGGTACGACGTGAGGTTGATTGGTAGAAGCATAGGAGTGGAAAACTACCATCCACCTGAAAACGTATATGGCATTATAGCCAATCCGGTATGTACTGAGTTTAGCGTGGCATCAGGATTTCACAAGAGCGGGGATTACGAAAAAGGAATGTTTTTAGTAAACGAATGTCTGCGAATAATCAAAGAGTGTACCCCGACGTTCTGGACGATTGAGAACCCGGCGACCGGCAGGCTAAAGGATTTTTTGGGAAAGCCTGTGATGACATATGAGCCGTGGATGTTCGGAAGCCCTTGGACGAAGCGGACGGCATTGTGGGGAAAGTTCAATAAACCCGTTCCAAAGTATTACAGATGGCAAGATGTTCCGAAGAACACTGCGTTGTATGTGAGGCCTGGAAGACCGAAGCCGAGCATAGCCTTTTTGCACAAAAGCGCGAAGAACCATATACGTGAGTTCGACTGCTTCACGGTTGACGATGATATGTCTTTTCGGTCTTTGTGTTCTCAGGGATTTGCACGGGCATTCTTTGAGGCAAACAAGTAGTACATAACGCCCGGATGACGGGCGCGGGTCTTGCGACCCGTCGATACGATGGTGGGAATAATCGCAGGGAAGAGGTTTGCTTATGTATAAAAAAAATGAATATTGCACACGCGAATCTTGCGTAGAGTGCATTTTCGGATTTACAAAGTATTGCGGTAAAAAGGGAGGAGGTGACTTTAGGTTATTTCAGAAACAAAGCAGAAAAAGAAATCGGTCAAGGCAAGCTTCAACCGATCCGGCTGCGAGCCGCGACGGACTTTAAACAGAAAGAAATTTTTCCCAACGAATGAATGGGGATGGAGGCTGACTATCGGCAAGTGGAAAAAACAGACCTAACTCTTTTTTTGGAAAACTATTCAAGCGAAGTGAAAGCCGGGGAATGAAAACCCCGGCTTTTTAATTACCACCTGTACGATAACTCAAGTCCTGCAAACATGCGACTTCCAGTCCGGGAAAACTGGTCAGTAGCGCCCTCGCCATAAAGCGCCCCGTAGACATTTCCTACCCTCACAAACGTCCACCGCCCAAACACATTGGCTTGGATGCCGTTGTACCGGAACCCTATCTCCTTCCCGTTCTCAAATCCGAAAAGCGGCCTCCGAGTTGGCATTGCGTAAATGGTAGCCTGTCCTGTTGTCACTGATAGGCCTGTTTTGAGGTCAAACCCTCCTGTTGAGGCGTGGACATGCCCTTCGGCTATGATAGGCTCTTTTGTGTCTTCCTGAGCGTTTGGAGAGGTTTCGGGCGTTTTTACCAAAATTGTTCCATTTTGGCACACTACCGTCGGTTTCACTGTGATATTTTTTGTCACATTGCGCCATTGCGCCGGGCCGGGAACCTGCTGAGGATGATACCAGGAGTACACCGCCGAGGATATGGCGACTATGGCGATCCCGATTATGACCTTTTCGCGGAGGCTCATGGCCTATGCCGCCGGTTTGACCGGGGCCGGAGCTACAGACAGATCGCCCGATGCGCCAAGGCCGGGAACCTTGGCGAGTGCCGCATTAACCAAGTTGGACGCCTGTTCCGGGGTTACAGTCGGAACCGCCGAAACAACCATGTCGATCGCCGTGGAATACTTCTGGCCGCCCGTCCATGCTCCGATCTTGGACGCCGCGTCCGCCGCCGCTTTTTCCTCGACGGCCAACACCGCCTGAGTAGCCGCAGTTTCGGCTTTTGCAGTCAGAGCCGCGTCAACCACAATACCCGTTTTCGCGTGCAAATACTGCGTCAACTTTGTGCCGACAATCGTGATGATAGAGGCGACCAACACCGCCATGATAGGCTGAATCGTATTCATAATCAATGCTTCCATGTTTTTCTCCTTTTAAGTAAAAGGCCGGTAGCAATACGCTCCGGCCTCTTGGGTTTTACTACATTGCAGGTCGAGGTTACTGTGTGGCCGCGCAGTTGACCGTAGCGCTGATAAGAGAGTTCGTCGTGTTGGTCGTAAGAACTCCCTGGATCGCCCGGAATGGGCCTCGGTATGTCGTGCTAACCCGCGTAACCACTGCCGCCGACGCGGACGGTGTGATCGTTACTGACGGGATAAGCGCATTCGTTTTGTCAAATGCATTGGTCCCCGTGGCGCTGCTATAGAGCACGAAAGATCCCGTCGCCGTTGACGCACTTGTGTACGATACAATATCGCAGGCCACACTATTCATGGGGTAATCGAATACCGCATAATTCGTTGTGACCTGGGTGCCCGAAGCCCCGGAATACAGCGAGGTCATAGCCGAAGGCCGGGGGCTTGTCTGGTAATTCGTCACGTTCGCCTGGGCCGCAAAAAGCACGGTTCCGGTCAAAACGAAAACGATTGATACGAAAACACTGAGAATGCGTTTCATCTTGTTTGTTCCTCCTTTTAGATTGTTTTTCCGTTTTGAAAATCATGAAGGGTTAACCCCTTCGTATATTGACAATGCGCCATTTCACGGAATTTTTCCCATCGACCGGCCCATTCAAGGCCAAGAGATTCCGCGATTTCGCCGCATTGCGCGAACAGCTCCGTATCATCCCATGCAGGTTTCCCGTTTATGATCGGCGCAAAATCGAAAGCTACTTGATAGTTATGGAAGCTTTGTCCTGCATCGGCGTTGGTGACAATCCGTCCCGGAGTTGTGCGCCCATGCTCGTAAAGCGCGTGTTGAGACTCCAAATCCCGGTAAGTGCTGGTGATGATAACATCGATCCCCTTATTCTGGCATAAGGTGATAAACGCCTGACACTTTGTTGCCGCTTCTGGTAAAAGATCTGTGATTTTTCTGCTTGCAATCATGGTAACCTCCTATGCTTTATAGAACCTGTAGCGCCCCTTGATGTTGTTGTGAAAGTATGCACCCGGAGACGCCGCTGAATCAAGCCCACGGTACACATTTTCGGGCACGTTGTCAAAAGAATATGTTGTGTCGGGATTATTGACGAATTGCACGTCTAGAACTTGCGTTTGAGGATCATAACCGTATGCTGCTATGTTTGATGATACAGCGGTCTTCATGTTAATCGCCATTTTTATCTCCATCCTTAAACATTCCGGCCAGGATCAGTAAAAGGCCGAAGATGGTTGCCGCTGCAACCCGAAGTACGGTCGGGTCGATCATCGAATACACAAAGAGGGCGGCGGTAAGCAGCATGGAAAGATATACACGCGCCCTCGCTGCCAACGCATCGAGCGCAGCGTTTGCGATTACTGCGAACGTAGCTTGCAAATTCTTCTTTGCTGCCACGGCTTTCTGCTCCGCTACTGCCGCCCTTTGTTCCAGGACTTCGAAGGGAATCTGTCTCTCGTCGGTCTCCATTCATCACTTTCCTTTCATATGGTTTTTGCGCCATTGCGCTTTTTTTGCAGGCAACTTTTTTTCAGAAGTGACCGCATAATCGTGCATTTGCGCCTTGGTCATCTTCGGGCACTTCTTGTTCGTTTTCTTGCCGTGTTCGCACATCGCCATGAACCGTCTTTGAGCTTTTGATACAGCAGGCATAATAATCCTCCTATTCGTCCTTGAGCCCGTCAGGAATTCCGTCGCCGCCTTCTTCCTGATTCTTGAGCCGGGCAATTTCCACTTGCGCCATGATCTTTGCGACGGCTAGTTTTTGGTTGAAATCGTTACCGGCGGCAGCATACAAATCTTTCAGCGTTTCGTCAATCGTAATTGTGCTTTTTTTTGCCATGATTAAAATTCCTCCGGAAGTATTGAATGCCATTGTTTCAGAAGTTCAGCGCGTTGTGCTGCGGCAGCCTTGCCCCACGCGTCGGCTATTTTCTTGTTGAGAATATCTTTAACCGCCGCTTTCTGTTCCGCGTCCATCAATTTGTAAATGTGCAGCGCGGCAAAGGAACCGTTTTCCGTTGTCGTTTTGGTAACTCCGAATTTATTGAAGTCTCTCACGAATTTTGGAGTATCTTTTTCTTTCCATGCCTGAGCAAATTGTTTTTCGGTAATCTTGCCAGAATCCATCGCTTTGTAAAGAGCATCTATACCGGCTTCCTCGTCAGTCTTGGCGAGATCAAGAGCTTTCAGGATGGTTTCTTTCGCCTCTTTGCTGTCCTCGGTCGGCTGATAGTCTGCAATGTGCGGCATACGCTTTGACATTTCTTTTTCTGCGGGACTCTTGCCGAAGGAAACGCCAATCATGCCCCATCCAAGTTTCGGAAGGGTTTTCTTGCCTTCGGATATTCTTGTTGCTTCCGAGATTGGCGCAAGCGCACCTTTTGCCAGTTTCATCACGGTTGTTTTTTGCCCGGTATGTGGATCGCGCCCGTAATAAGCCTCTATCGCGGCATTGAAGCCTACGGCAGGAGTCAACACGGATTGAACCCACTGAGCGAAATCGATTTGCCCCCGCGCAAGCTGCTCGGTCTTATAGGGGAAAGTGGACGCTCCGGCGCGTCGCAGGTAAGCGTTCTTGTCGCCCGTTGCCGCCTTTGCCAACTTATCTAGTTGTGGATAAAGAACAGACGTTGTGAGCGCAAGCATGGCGATTTTATCAACCGAGTCAAGGCGCTCGGCCAAAGGGGCATCTTTCCCGATCAGTGATTTAATCATTTCACCGTATGATTTTAATGCGCCATAGTGGTAAGTCCCAAACATAGTCACGCCGCTTTCGGGTTTCATCAAGTTCGCAATGGTCTTGCTCCCCATGACGCGGGGAGGTATGCGGTACGTTGGGAGATGCTTGCCAGTATCAGCGATTGCCTGCTCAAAAGTTTTTCCGTGTCCGACTTCCTCATAAATGGCTTGCAGAACGGCTATATCATTTGAGGCCCAGGTAGCTTTTGCGGAGAAGTTGTATATCGCCTTGACCAAACGGGCCGGGGCCATGCCAAGGTCTTTTGCAATTCCTTTTAATAGGCTCGGATTATGCTCAAGCTCACCGCCCATCTTGTCGAGCATGACTTTGTAAAGGTTTCGATTGACGGTTTGAGAATACTGTAATGCAGTTCCCTTTTCAAGCATTTCGTTGTAATGCTCGTTCATCGTAAGAACGTCACGAATCGCACGTATACCGGAACTTGCAAGATCGGGGTATCGTCTCGGGTCGAACCATGCCGAAGCGCCACGGTTGACAAGCCAGTGAACCGAGATATTTGGAATGTGGATCATCGGGTTAAAGAAAATGCTGTTTCTCATTACCCGACTGATTGCTGCATACGCGCTCTCAGTATCCAATAATCCGCTTGACGCTTTCTTATAGAATGTGTCGAAGGTTTCTGCAATGCGCTTTGGGAAAGCATATCCCCGGAGTTGCGGCAATTCTGTTGTTTTGTACCCATCGGGCAAATTTGCCTTGCCTAACTTTATGGCGATACGGTTAAACTCCGGGGATTGCTTGAGATTATCGATATACTGTACCGCTCTCTCGACGCGCCGAAGGTTATTGTATGTCGTGATCTCGTTCAAGAGTGCATTCTTGTGATATTTGATTCCAGTATTTGCCTCAATCTCTTTTGTCGTCGCATCCGTGATATGCCACTGTGAACCCTCGTTGTCGGTAAATAGCTTCCCGGCGGCATCGGCGGGATTATACCGCTCCATAATGTCGGAAAGTTCACTCTCAAGCCGCTTGATCTTTGCCGTCCGAGTCAGTTCCTTCAAATGATCCCGGTAATTCCATTCCGGGTTTGCCTTCAAAAGTTCCAACTCGCGTTCGAGCTTCCCGATCTCGATATTTATAGGCTTGATTTCCGTATCCATCATCTGTTCTTCGGTCGTGAATTTCAGCCGCCCCATGTCGGTAGGCTTTCCCTGATCCCACGCCTCAACGCGCCCGTTCTTTATGGCGACGATCCGGCGTTGCCCGATCTCGTTCTCAACAGCCATCATGGTACGATGCTTCAATGCGCCCGATGACTTGCTGAGAATCGACCCTTCCCGGGTGCCCCGGAAACCCTGCATGATCCGGTCGAACAAGCCACCCCGTTTGGCTACCTTGCGGGGCGTGTAACCTTCCCCGGAAATGGGAATTTCCTCGCCCTGTAGCCGGGAATAGACCTTTTCACGCGCCTGACGGATCGGTTCGATCTCTGTTTCCAAAAGGTTGCGTTGTGTCTCTGTCAGCGGTTCGCTTGGATTTTCCAGGTGATGATAGATTGCTTCATAATCAGCTGGAGAACCTTTTGAATTTTCAAGTACATGGCGCATCCGGTTCTTATCTGCGGCATCAGCCCCCATGATCATGTAATAGTCGTCAAGCAGGGAACCGCTATATTTTACCGATTTTTCGCTCTCTGATATGAAGTCCTTGACCTTGTTGACCACCTCTGATATGAAGTCCTTGACCTTGTTGACCACGGTTGGGACGGTGCTCTCGGTGGGTTCCATTACGATGTTTCCACGTGGAACACCGGACGGAGGAACATAATCAGATTTTTCCGCATCCGTCAATTCTTCCCACGGCTTCATGGTGCCGTCGTCGGCTTTGTACTTTCCGGCATGTTCGGCAATCTCACCCTCCGGCGCAATGCTTGAAAGTTGTTGGATTCTCTGTTCTTTTTCTGATTCCATCAATTTTGCAGCTTCATCCATAGCGGCGCCGGTAGCCTTGGCCTTTTCACTTGGCTCTAAGTTCTCAAACCAGCTTGGATGCACCTTCGGGCGAACGGTTGCAATCGGCTCTCCGGAACGCTTATCAAATGATTGTGCGGCCTGTTCGTATCCTCCGGCCTTTTCCTGCTCGGTAAGTTCGGGGAATGCGGAACGATCAATCGGGCCGACGTTCGGGGCGCTTTTGGTCATCCCCTTCACTAACCCGCCAAGGGCAAATCCAGCCATGATCGCGGTTACGCGCTCATCGGCCTCTTTCTCGGTGCGTCCCATTGCCATGAGCGACTTTTTAATAGCATTTCCAACGACATCAAAGGGCAACGACATGCCCTTAAGTATCAACTTTCCAAAGTCGGTGTTCGGCTGTACCTTCGAAGCGAGCTCTTTCACCGTTTCAGCGGGCTTATCACCGAAAGCCCGAGCAATGGACTCCGCTACCGGCTCAAGCGTCCCGACAATTACCGACATGGGTACATTCCCTATGTCCTGAATGCCGGATTGAATCTTCGAAGACAGGCTTTCAGGCTTGATCGGTTCCCCGAAAAAGTCCTCTGCTTTAACCGGCCCGGGGGCTTCCGTTGGTTTCTGATTGGTTCCAAAAAAGTCTTTTGCATCGAGTACGGGCATTTTATTTCACCGGGATAACGAGTTTTCCATCAGGGCTAACATACCCTGACTTCCCATTTTTTGTAACAAGTTGCCAACCAGCGGCCTTTGCTTCATCCGGCGTGGTGGGCGTTTTGCCGCCTATCCGGGGCGGGAGAGAGGCACCCGGGGTCTTGCCGCCCTTAAAGTGCTTTTCATGGAAAACTTCTCTTGAATCCGGAGTGCCTCCTTCGGACTTTGTCTTTTTTACATATTCTTCATAGGCCAGTTTTTCGGTTGTTTGAGAAACGGCCCTCGGCTTTTTCAGTCCATCGGCAGATCGCAAAAGCGCAACATGAGCGTTGACCGCCTGCTGCCAGGTCATTGCGAGCCTCATAGCATGATGTTCTTCCTGGATAGCGATAAGATTCAACTGCTTCAATCGCACTTGTAATGGTCGGGTTTCATCCTCAAACTCTTGCTTGTATCTCTGAGAAAGCCGAGCGGTTTCTCGCTCTATGTATTTGATATGCTTGTCATAATCATCTCTTGCCTGCTTCATCACTTCATCGCGGCCAGACTTCCAGCCGTTGATGGCGGCGGTCAAGGCGAGCATGGCCCCGTTTGCCCCGGTCTTCATAAAGGCAGGGCCAGCGAGAGCGGCAACGAATAGCGCGAAAGCCGCACCCAAGCCTTGCTTGCCTATCTTCGTTTTCTGATATTCCTTTGAATCCTCCCATTCGGGGATTTTCTCGATAGGGGCTTCCTTCGGGTGCATGTCAAACAGATCAATAGAAACTTTATCTGCCTGCATTTGAGCATCTTCGGATTTCATGTTCGCAGCTGCAATGGCGGCATCATTTCTTTTTTTTGCTTCATCGCTCACATCCGCAAGCGATGGTTCAAGTGCTGCTATGTTACTTCCCAATTCTGCCATAATAATCTCCTATACCGGAATTGCCTTACCAAGACCCGTGCCGACTGTACCACCGGCAACCGCACCGCCGGGGCCGCCATAGATACCGCCGACGACCGTACCTATTGCCCCGAGCAATCCGGAAAAGATCGCCGAAGTTTCCTTGCGCTGCTGATCGTGGAATTGCGCTAGTTTCGTTGCCGCTTCCTCGGACAGCCCCAAGGTCTGCATGGCCTTGATCCAGGAATCCTCTTTAATTGCCTGAGTCATGTCATATTTCAGTAGGGCCGTATCGTTCCCCAAGTTCTTGAAAAAAGCGACTTGCTGATCGCTTGACGGCATACCGGCTTCTTTGTAAAAATTCTCTCCGGCGGCGGTCTGCTCTGCCGTATAGTCAGCAACCTCTTTGGTCTGAGAAGGGAGCAAGGTGGGATTCTTGTACCGACCGAGTTGATCCGTGCCGACGGCCTTCATGGTGTTCATCTGATTCGTCAATGAGTTTTCAACCTGTGTATCTGCCGGGCTTTTGCTGTTCATAACTCCGGAGAGCAAAGAACCTTGAATAGCCGCAGAAGGCGATACGATCTTTCCAACGGTATCTAACACTCCGCTCATTACTGCACCTCCTGGATTGATTGCATGCCAGTATTGTCGATTGATTGCATAGGCACCATTTCCGAAGAAAGATCATTTGATGACGGTAACAAGTTGAACGGATCGGAAATCGCACTCGGAGTTCCATCAGAATATTTTGCCGCACCTGCAAGAGTGCTGATTGCCTGCATTCCCCCGGCGTAAGCGTTCATCGCTGCGGTTTTATCTGCCTCGCTCATGGAGTTTAACACATCTTGAGAGCCGGAAGCAAACCCCATTGCCTGGATAAAGTTGTTCCAATGCGTTTGCCGTTCCGCATTCAGCTCGGTATCATGCTGAGAAATGATTGATTTGCTGATTGTGCTGAGTCCCGTCAATGCAGAAGAACTATCCGAAATCCCCATTGAGGAAAGCGCTTGCCGCATTTGCGCCGTTTCAATGTCCTTTTGATGCTGCAAGGCTTGGTTCTGTTCCGGCGACAAGTCGGTCGTAGCGTTGTACTGGCCGAGTTCATTCATACCAGCCGCCGCCATTGTTTGCTGATATTGCTCAAGATTTGCTTTATCTTTATTTGCCTGATCTCGGCTTGCTTTACCAACATCGAGCGATTCTGTGCTTTTATGCAAAAGATTCTCGGCTGGTTGCAAAGGCTTTGAACCTACATTTATTTTTGGCATACTTAATCCGCCCATACAATCCCCCTATGGCTCAATGATGAACCATGCTACCGTCGCATTGCTCAAAGCATTTGTGCTTTTGATCGTGAACGATGTCCCCGGAACGCGCGACGGCTGATCTTCATAAATTTCTCCGAGATTTGAAAGCGTACCGGCCCCATTTACGCTGAGAAAAATCAAACTGTTTGCCGTGACTTTCACGGTGTTGACCGTGAATGTACCGCCCGAGAGCAACGCCGATCCTTTGGTTATCGCTGCAATCGGAAGATATGTGGCCGCCGCGTTCGCTTGCGTGAGATACGTTGCAACCGCATTCGCAATCGTTTCATATGTGGCCGCCGCAGCGAGTTGCGTGAGATACGTTGCAACCGCATTCGCAATCGTTTCATATGTGGCCGCCGCAGCGAGTTGCGTGAGATACGCGGTCAATGCTTGTGACGTTCCCGATGCAGGCGCTAAATCATTTTGCACCCGGCTTATATCATCCAGGTACAGAGCAAGATCATAACACCATTTTGCCCATGCTGCCTTGTCATTCGGGTCAACGGTGGTATTAATGAAGCGCCGATTAAGTTGTGTATTGACGGTCATTATTGCTTTCTTAAAAACACATAGCCTATATCGTTTGTAATGGCGCTCGGGCTAGTAGCAAATAATTGACTAAATATATCTAAATATCCAGTGGTTGTGGCTGTGATTTTAATGATTCCGCTTAAATGCGAAGTGTAACCCGTACTGATTGTTGCATTAGTTACAAGAGACATACTCCCGGATAATCCAGAAATCCACTTCCACGAAGTACCGAAAAAATATGGATGTAAGGTTAATGTTTCTGCTTCCGTTGCCCCCGCCGTCCACGATGCCCAACTTTCTACATATAAAATATCTCCCGCAGTTACCGCGAAAGGAGAAATATTGATACTTGTCGCAGTTGTGCTCGATGAAAGGGAATAAATACCTATGACGGTTTGTAATGGATTTTGTCCATTGATAGTCGAAGCGGTCAATGAACTTGTCACCATGCTTGATGCAGTTACCGAATCTGACACCATGCTTGAAGCGGTCAACGTACTCGTAACCACAGATGAAGCAGTCAATGTACTGGATAGTTGTATACCGCCTGATGTGGTTATGATCGGCGATCCATTTGAAGCAATCGCAAAAGAATCACCACTCGACCCCCACCAAATTGACTCTACCTCTCCTGCATATCCAGACATTATAACATTGCCAATGGCAAAACCGAAAAAAATCTGTGAAGGAGGAGCCAAAGGAGTAGTATTGAAATTAAGGGTTCCATATGGTCCGGTTCTGGTTATGCTCCCGCCATTTGTAAAAACTACTTGAAGAGTCGGAGGGAAAGTAATGGATGTCGTTACCGTACAAGCGGAAGAAATCAATAGCGTTTTCTGACTTGACCCGATTGAATTGACAGCATCATTCAAGCTGTTGTATTGCCGTACATCAACAATCGGATCGGTCAACCATCCATTGTAAAGACTGAATGTTTGCCCTAGGAAATTGCTCAGGCTGTTTGAGTAAGTCGTCAATGCAGCACCTGTCCACGTTGCCGGTGGTGTCGGAAACGGATTGACTGTTGCCCAAGTTGAAGTTGCCGAAAGCATCAGTATTGCTAGAATCAGAATAATTTTTTTCATGTTGTTTCTCTCCTTATGGGAAAATAGGATTAGCATCTTGTGTCGGTTCAGGCCATGTCGGGCCGAGCGTGCATTCATACGCAACGCCGGTTACAACATACATTGCATCGCTCGTTTCGGTAAATTGCGCTTGTATCTTCCGGCCCCGTCCCTCTACCGCGCCGAATCCGTGAGAAGCGTCGGCAACGAAAACATTCGGAGAAACCGGGCCACTCGGCAAATTAAACGTTATCACTGCTGGCACGGATGAGAGTTCTCCAAGAATCGTTAAAGCTGCCGTGAATGAAGGAACGGAAGCAGTCACATTGGTAATCTGTACTCCCGCATTGACCACGGCCTTGTCATTCACCGGATAGCCGAAATCCTCTGCTCGCAAAGTAAAGGTCTTTGTAATCGGGGATCGCCCGGAGAATAGTTTGATGATCGTATTGTCCCGAGCGGCGAAACAATCAGTTCCCGTTTTCAAATTCCGCTGGCTGATAGAAGATAGTTCAAGTCCATAATTTACCACAAACCAGCGATAACCATATGAATCCTGGTAAAAGCAAAGCAGTTTTTTCATCGCCGGTTGTGTCGCTGTCTGTTTCACAATTACCAGCATACAGTAAACCGTTTTGTTGAATATCGTGGCGAAACTGGCAATCGGAGTGAAGAAAGCAAAATCCAGAAGCGGAAACAATCCATCAAGATATTCCGAAGCGGGAGCATACGATGTTCCAGAAACTTGATTGATTCCGGTCTGCGTTGCCATGATGACTTGATTTGCATAAGCCTTGCACGTGTCCTGCCACATTGAACCGATCATCGGTACGGCATCGGTCATATTGAAAGTCGTTGTCCCATCGGAAAGAATTTGAATCCCATAAATAAGATGGGTCGAAAGATCGCCGATCACATAGAGATAATCTTGTGTCGGTATAAGTTCGACGATACTTTCTCCCAAATCTTCGTACACGTCTATCGTTGTTCCGCTGCCGACGCCAACAAAATCCATTGTCAAGTCCGGAGCGGTATAATTTATTACCCTGCCATTGGCAACAAATACATGGCCCTTGAAAATTGCTATCGCAGTTCCGGTCTGAGCTGCGGAAATAAGATTTAGACCGGCAAGAAATACCTCTCCGCTGGTATCGGTATGCGCAACAGTGCAGTAATAATAATATCCGGCGGTCGGATCGACGATCAGTATCGTCTTATCCTTCCACTGAATGAAATGCGGGTTCGTGAAAGTTCCCGGAGGCATAAGTTGCAAAGATGAAAAGTTAGGGGCCGGAGAAAGATCATTGACTTTCCAAAGTGACCCATCTGAACAGAAAGCAATCATCGTTCCATACTGCTCGCCAATGTTGAACCACTTGTGCCTGACAATCCGGCTGCTGAGAGTAACAAGGTCATCAGAATATCCAGGAACAGACCAAAGCCCGGAACCGATCGGCATGAAGTTTTCAAGCGCCGGAAGCTCGTCTTGTTTCATCGAGATTGCCGAATCCTTCGTATTGAGCGTCCGAAAGGAATTTAGTTCAATGATAAAGGTCTGTTGTTTTGTCGCCATTTATTTTACTACTCCGGTTAACCTCAATATTTCAATTACCAAAACAATTCCAGCAATTCCACCGGAAAGCCACATGATTTTCGATTCTACTTTTCTGAGACGTGTAAAAATTTCATCATGATCCTTCACGTTCTGTTCCATGTCTTTGGTGATATTCTGAACATTTGCCAGAAGCGTCGCTACATTAGTTACGACAACGATCATTTCCTTTTGATTGCTTTCAATATTACTCAAATGTGATTTCACTTCTTCATGTCTGTCATCGAGTAGTTTCATACTTGCCCCCGATGGGCAATTCGGATAATCACACTCCACTATTTACCTCCCCACAAGTTTGCGTGTGAATCCAAACCCGCTTGTCATAATTATTTGACGACGGAAATCTCCCATGAATGCATCTGCTTCGTCGCGCTGCTGATTCTTGAGTTTGCAAAGATAGGCCATGTAATAGCCGACGCATTCCGTATAAGGAAACGCAATATCGGCATCAACATCTGCAAGGTCTACCAGATCAAGCGGCTCAATGGCGCAATCAATAGAGCTGTTCGGATAAGCAATAGCGGGCCATTGAAGAAGAATGAGAATCCTGTTGTTCAACGTATAGTATGACGGTGTGCCCGCGTATTGCGTTTGCCATAGGCCGGTACGAATCATCGTTGAAAAAGGTAAATATTTCAGTTGATATACTGTATTCGCGCTATAGTTCAGAATCACATCAAGAATATCCGTGACTCGGCGCAAGATCGGGACAGTAACTAAATTCGAGTCAAGATTGTATGACGCTTCTGCCAAACTTGACGCGGCAATCACATCGAAGGAAATGACTTGCCGGGTACAACTTGTCATCATCGCTACAAACTTCCGAGCCTTATTCGCATAATCCGTAAGCTCCTGCTGAGTCCAAAAACGGAACGTTGAATCATGCGTAAGCCTCTGGCAATCCGTAATGTAGTCTTGCAGCGTTTCTTGTTGTGGTATCGGACCTAATGGGTCAAGTATCGGCATTATTTGATCACCCTTACATAATATTGTCTAGCTGCCGGTGTTACCGCAGCCAATGCGCATTCATCGACACTAACTGTATTTGCTGCTGATACGTAGGTGTATACGCTAACCAATCCTTCATGAACTCCATCGCTAGGATTCGCTATTGCGACCATTGCTGTGGTTGCTCCTGACACGGTTGCTGTCGCGGTAGTACACGTTCCCGCAGTTACTAAAAGACTTCCTCCAATCGTAGTTGTTGTTCCAGACAAAACGTTTGAAAATGCATCTGTGATACCAAATCCTGCTAACGTTGTTGGTGATGGGGTTATGGATGGATAAATTACTGAAACATTATTGCTGCTATAGTTCACCACATATATCCGGTCATTACTCGGGGAGTAGGCGACATTACGGGGATTCGTGCCCACCGTCACCGTTGAGACAACAGTATTGTCTGATGGCCTGATGACTGAAACATTATTGCTGCTATAGTTCACCACATATATCCGGTCATTGCTCGGGGAGTAGGCAATACCAATTGGACCCGTGCCCACCGTCACCGTTGAGACAACAGTATTGTCTGATGGCCTGATGACTGAAACATTATTGCTGCTATAGTTCACCACATATATCCGGTCATTGCTCGGGGAGTAGGCAATACCAAATGGACCCGTGCTCACCGTCACCGTTGAGACAACAGTATTGTCTGATGGCCTGATGACTGAAACATTATTGTCGCCATTGTTCGCCACATATATCCGGTCATTGCTCGGGGAGTAGGCAATACCCTGTGGACCCGTGCTCACCGTCACCGTTGAGACAACAGTATTGTCTGATGGCCTGATGACTGAAACATTGCTGCCACTGTTCGCCACATAGACCCGGTCATTGCTCGGGGAGTAGGCAATACCCTGTGGACCCGTGCTCACCGTCACCGTTGAGACAACAGTATTGTCTGATGGCCTGATGACTGAAACATTATTGCCGCCATAGTTCGCCACATATATCCGGTCATTGCTCGGGGAGTAGGCAATACCAATTGGACCCGTGCTCACCGTCACCGTTGAGACAACAGTATTGTCTGATGGCCTGATGACTGAAACATTATTGCTGCTATAGTTCGCCACATATATCCGGTCATTGCTCGGGGAGTAGGCGACATTACGGGGACCCGTGCTCACCGTCACCGTTGAGACAACTGCGCTTGATAGATTTAATCCTGTAAGCCCCGATGGAGTTTGCATAACTCTAAATCCACCATTAGCAGAGGACAAATCCACTGTAGCGAATGCCGGATGATCTGTTGTGGTCAATCCGGTAAAATCATTTTGTCCTGTGGCAATGGAAAGTACACCTGTTGTAGTCGTGTTTTTGACAATGCCCGTTCCGAGTGATCCCAGGAATTGCGCACTCGATAATCCAGCATCGGAGGTGCCCTGTACGATGAACTTATTTGAGAAGGCTACATTAGCCGATCCATCAACGGAATTACCTGCAAGATTACGAGCTGTCGTCCACGTTGCCGCTGAACCACTCACGTTACCGATTACGTTACCGGTAAGAGGCCCCGCAAACGCCCCTGCCGTCACTGTGCCTGCGGTTTGCAGGGACGTGACACTCATGGTGCCGCCGGTCACAAGGGAAGTAGAACCCGTGTAGTCCGTGGAAAGTGCATTTGTAATACCGAATCCTGCAAGTGTCGTGGGGGATGGGGTTATAGATGGGTATACTACTGAGACATTGTTGCTTCCATAATTTGCAACATACAACCGATCATTACTTGGGGAATAGACTACAGAATTGGGGCTCACACCCACTGTCACGGTAGCAACCACGGTATTGTCGGATGGTCTGATTACTGAGACAGTGCTGTCGTCAGTATTTACAACATACACTCGATCATTACTTGGTGAATAGGCGACATTATTGGGGCTCGCACCCACCGTCACGGTAGCAACCACAGTATTGTCGGATGGACGAATTACTGAGACATTGCCACTGCCATTATTTACAACATACACTCGATCATTGCTCGGTGAATAGGCTACATAATTAGGACCTGTGCCCACTACCACAGTAGCAACCACGGTGTTGTCGGATGGACGAATTACTGAGACATTGCCACTGAAATAATTTACAACATACACCCGATCATTACTTGGCGAATAGGAGACATCATTGGGGCTTGTCCCCACTGTCACGGTAGCAACCACAGTATTGTCGGATGGGCGGATTACTGAGACATTGCCACTGCCATTATTTACAACATACACTCGATCATTGCTCGGTGAATAGGCCGCACCATAGGGGTTCGTGCCCACTGTCACGGTAGCAACCACGGTATTGTCGGATGGACGAATTACTGAGACATTGCCACTGTTATAATTTGCAACATACACTCGATCATTGCTTGGCGAATAGGAGACACTAACTGGGTTCGTGCCCACCGCCACGGTAGCAACCACGGTATTGTCGGATGGTCTGATTACTGAGACAGTGCTGTCGTAATTATTTGCAACATACACTCGATCATTGCTCGGTGAATAGGCCGCACCATGGGGTTTCGTGCCCACTGTCACCGTTGAGACAACGGAACTTGATAGACTTATTCCTGTTAGTCCGGATGGAGGTTGTACTATTCTGATGTTACTGGGCAAATCAGTTGTCCATGTACCATCTGCTCGCAGATATGTAGTTGTTGAGTATGTCGCATTACTAGCAGGGACTATACCGCTAGTAGTTGTGGAAAAAGTTCTGAAAGTACTGGCCGTGCCTGCCGAGGTCGCATAGGTCGCCGTGCCGGAAGTAGAGGAATAGGGGATGTTGGTCAGGCCGGAACCGTTGCCGGTTATCGTGCCCGCCGTTTGCAAAGAAGTAACACTCATGCTGCCGCCGGCGACAAGGGAAGTAGAGCCGGTATAGGCTGTGGCCACATCGGCGCTCGTCAGCGTCACGTCGCCCGTTCGAGTGTTGAAAGAGGCCACAAGGGCAAGAGTTCCCGTAAAGGATATATCATATCTCCATTGGGGGACATGTCCCGGTTTAGTAATGTATTCGTTATAAATGCCGTTTGGTACGTAATAAAAATATCTTCCGGCAGAATCTGATGTTATTGGATTTGAAAGAGGCGTACCGATAGAATCAGTGGCTAGGGTTGCCAGTGTCGTTCTGTCAGAATTGTAAACTGTTATTGTCGCATTTGGCAACGCAAACATTGCGTTGCCCATACCCCGAGAAGTGGTTATGTCTTCTCGACGAGTGAGGGCGCTTGCTGTTATTGCAAGGACAAGGAATATGGCAAATGTGATTAATATTTTTTTCATGGAATCCCTTTCTTTGGCTGCTCATCAGATTATCCGCGCCACCGGATAATTACGGGCCATTTCAGGCCCGTTTCGCAGATTACTTTTTCTTACCTTTTGCAGGTTCTGCGAGATTTGACGCTTCCTCAAGTTGTGCCTTGAGCTGCTCGATCTCGGCTGTCGCGGATTTCAATGAACCTGTCAATTCATCGATTTCGACCTGTTTCGCTTCCAGATCGATCTTGAGCTGCTCGATCTCGGCGGCATCGGTCTTGGCAACGTACTCGACAAAATCCATCTTGATGTTGTCAAGCCACTGCTTGCCGTCGGGATGGTTTGCAAGGCCCAAGCGCCGAAGCGTAGGGGTCTTGTCCTGCTTGTTTAACCCAAAGATGTGAATAGCGGCGGCGAGAGGAATGGTCACTTTTTCATTCGGCTTGAAAGTGAATTTCATCCCCGCATAACCGTCTTCAAACACTTTCGGATTTTTGTTGGTTACGATTACTTCATTGTGTGCCATCGTTCCCCCTTAGTTACGAGTAATGAATGCCCACGCGAAGTTGTAGGCGGCAGTTGTAAGTGTCTTCGCAATGGCAACGTAGCCAATGCAAGTACCGACGGCCTGAGTGCCTTTTGCGGCCTCACCAGCGACGGCAGAGGTCCCGAGGTAATCACCCACAGCGAACGTGCTACCGTAAGCAACACGAACCTTGGCAAGACCACCACCGACGGCCATCTGCCCCTGACCGGGGATGACCTGACCCGACGGAAGTGTGATTGCCGCCGGGATTGCGCCCTTTGCAACACCGGCAACGGCTACGGAATCGGCGCTTGTCGTTGTTTTGACTGCCGGAAGCGGCTGCGTCGCGTCGATATTGGTTGCATCGAAAATCACGACTTCCATATCGTTGATCGCAGTTGCGGCATAATTCAGGACAGTGATAACATCACACTGATCGTCCATACTTACCGCGCCAGTGGAAACTATTGCTTTTGACATTGTTTGTTCCTCCCTTGTTTAAAGAGTCTCGTAAGTGAGATTCTTGAAGTGTGACGCAGTGCGTGGTTTTGCGCCGACGGCCTCGACCAGCGTGAGAATCACGCCCTGGTAGCCGATTTGGTTGTTGGGAATCGTGCTCTCGAATCCGGAGAACGCGAAGGAAGCGGCCTCATGGAAATAGAGGCTCAGATACTTCGTGTTCCATAAAAGAAACTCGCCTTCCGGCATAGAGGGGTCTGCAAAGATCGGGACACCGGACACCATAAGAGCCCGGAAACCCGTCTCGACCTGGCCCATTGAAAAACCGTTTTCGACGATGAAGCGTTCTTGCCCGATGAAGTCTTCGGCAAGCTTCATCCACGTACCGAAGCCGCAGAAACCGATGTTCGGAGACTCGCCGCCTGCAAACTTGGTTGCACCGGCAATCATAATCATCACCTGGACGCGCGTCGGGACTGTCGCAAGGGCATAATTCTGGTAGTATCCCTTCCAGAATTGATTTCCGGCAGTAGTCCGATCGATGTTGCCGTAAACGTGATCGTTCGTCGAATCATCGGCATAATCGAACAAGCTAGTGATCTGTTGCGCGTTGCTGCTTCCGGAGGAAGTCAGAAGCGCGGTGACAAAATCGTTCTTGATCTGCTCTTCGGCATCGCTCATGCGAGCTTCGAGGATCGGAACGATCTCATGGCCCATCTGTACCAGACCTTCCATCCCGAGGAACGGGATCGGTACAACATGGGCTTTCAGGTTAAACTCGGCGTTCTGAGCGCCGGTCTTCGTTGCAGGCTGTTGAAACGAGCCGGTATAGCCCGTCCATGATCCCGTAACGTAGGGTGCGCCCTGTACGGGCCGCGTGATGGGCGAAATACCGCCCGAGGCTGATTCTGCATTTGCCATGAGACAGGCAAGAAGCGGCCTGCTCTGGTATATCTGGACAACCATGCTCGGAATTACGCCACGCCGAGTTAAGGCTGTCAATTCTGAGGCTATTGCACCGGATGCCGGTACAACGCCCGTTCCAAGTAAACTCATTGTTTTTTACTCCTTTCGGCGTTAAATCGCCTTACCCGCGTGAAGATCGTCGATGAGATTATGAAGCGTTCGGTTGCGGAAGCCAGCCGGGTCTTTGTACAGTGCGTTGTCCTTGTCCGGTGTCGGCATCTCGGCCCTGCCGAAGCGACCAGCCGGACGCGGAGCGGCGACAGCATCAAGGCGCGTCTTTTCCCGAAGCGCAATCTCGTAGTCGGCAATCCCCTTGTCGATCATAAACTGCTCAAGGGATTTCAGGTCTTCGGCGGGAAGATGGGCCACCGGCTTGCGCCGTTCGGCCAAATTCTTCATCGACTGTTCATGCGCCTGATTCTGCTTGAGTTTCTCGATCTCCGAGAGCAGAGGCGCAGTGGCCGCCGTAATAGCTTCATCCGCGTCCACTTCGGGAAACGGCGTTTCAGGATTGGCCTTCTTGAGCAATTTCAAAAAGTCTTTCCGCGTTGGCCCGAGTGACAGCTTTTGGGCCAACTTTCCGAGTTCGGCTACGTTTTCATCAACTTCTACCATGACAATCTCCTTTGGGTCTTTGGGTTATTTGTTGGGTTTCACAATCTTCCCGTTGATATGCTTCTCAGCGGGATGCCCGAGCAGCGCGTGGCCACCATGCCCCATGTCGGGGATCGCAGGCGGGTAGCCGACGAGCTTGCTCGACTTCTTCTTGGTGCTATTATACTTTGGTCCCATAAACGACATATTTTCCTCCTTATGCTCCGGGCTGCGGTTGACCACCCGCGCCCAATTCTTTTTGAAGTTGCGCCTTTATCGTATCGGGCATACCGGCGATTGCCTGCATCTGTTCGGCAGGAACTAAATCAGCAGACTTCTTCCCGGCAAAACTCTTAGACAGCATTGAGAGCGCTTTGAGCACCGACGCGCCTTCTTCGCTGTCAGACCCGAGTAACGGTAAAGACTGTTCCAAGATGTGTACTGCCATCTGGACGTTTGCCTTTGCCTGCTCGGTTTCCCCTTTTTTCTCATGTTCATTTGCGGCAGGGGTTCCGGCGGGAGGAGCCATTGCGCCAGGCTGTTGACCTGACTGCTGACTCTGTTGATCTAACTCTGTACCATCCGGCATACTCGTTCTCCTTTTAATCGGGGCCAGTTGTCTATACGATTATCGTATTGTGGCCTGGACACCCGAAAGATTCGCCACGCTCAAGCGATTAGCGCTTTTTGCTCCGCTTGGTTCTCTTTTTGCCTCGCGCCATAATTACCACCTCCCTTCGTTGTAAGATTTTACTTCCCTTTCGGCTTGAACATCTTTTTCAACTTTGCCAGAATACCTACGGCTTCATCGTCCTTGGCCGTCTCAACGAGAGATTTTATTTGTATAAGTGGCGCTTCTTTCGCTTCACGGTCCCTGATTTTCGCCTTTACCGCCTCGGCGTTCTGTACACGCATCGCGTCTACCAAATCTTCCTTGTCATAACAGCCCGTCTTGAACAATTCAGCTGCGGTGTCTTTCTGCTCCTGAATGAAGATGGGCGAGGAGGAATGAGCATCAACCTTTACCACCGCGCCATCAGTGAGCTGCTTTGCGATGAAGGCCATGCCCTTTTCTGTCCGGTAATGCGTATCATCATAATCCTGCATGGCTTTCAAAATGATCGTGGCGTATTTTTCGGCGGCATCCTCAAGAATAGCGGCCTTTTTCTTTGCCCGTGAAGCTCCAAGCTTTGCCAGCATATCGGCATGGCCCATTGCCCGAACGCCCGGTTCGCCACCGCCCTTCATGATCTGCGACAAGCCGGAAACATCGTTGAACATTTCTTTGATTTCTGCCAATTCGCGGAAAAGTTCCGACGATCCGGTAGGATAATACTTTTCTACTTTCCCCATCGTAGCGGGATCGCTTGAATGTGCCACGCCCCCCGCATATCGCAAAGCTTCAAGCATCTTTTCTTCTAACCCCCATCCAGCTATCGGAGGATCAGCCAGCTTTGCCAGAATTTCCTTGATCTGCGGAACGCGGATATTTACCCATTCCTGCAAAGGGATAAGATACATCAATTCCGAACGGCCCCAAAAATAATCATCCATGCCATTCGGGGTCAATTTCACAAACGGAACTTCCCCATGAACGAAGGTGTTTTTCTCCGAGTCATGCAGGATTTTCTCACCGTTCACCATGACTACCTTGCGATGATCTTTTAGGTCATCGTCATATACCCAAAGCTCGTAACAGGTAATTCCATTCTCTCCGATTACAGGCTCAAACCTGTTCATCAAGATTGAGTTTATATTAACCTGACCCGTTGCTTCTCCGGTTGTCGGAGTCGTTGAATTGATAATCAGTGTTTGGACACCGCCGGGCAGCAAGGTCTTATCCTCTGCATCTTCTGGCCTTTCAAGGCAGGAAAGAATGTCGGCCTGGGCCTCTGGACTCATGTACTGAATCTTTCGGCGCAATTCGCTTTCGGTCATAAAGAATTCATGCGCCATTGCTTCCTGATCAGTAATGGTGGGAACGTCCTCGCGGAGTACGCCAAAGCTGTAAGGCCGAATTGTGTACGACCCGAATTGACCCTTGCCCTTCGGAACGTACTTTATAATCATTGTGTCGAATACCAAGGCCAGATTGAGAGCGTCATTGAACACAATATCCGTATTGGAATCATGCCAAAAATCGTTAACCCTTGGGGTTAAGATGTTTGCCTTCTCAACTTCAAAGGGATAAATGGTTTCGTCGGTTTGAGGGACTTCGATTACAAAAGAGGTTGTTTCGCCGGAGAATAGGAAGGATGCTAACAGATCGATATGAGCAAAAAGCTTATTGTACTCAACGCATTGCTGCGTTTCTCCGTTGCCGTACAGATACCAGTTTCGGAGAATGTCGTATCGGGCCTTCCGATCACCACGAGAACGGAAGCAATCTTTTACAAGCTTCGAATAAAGAGTTTCCCTGTCGGCCCGGTCTGTAGGGATTATCATGCTTTTTTCTCAGTGAGCTTTGCCTGGTGCGCCTGTCTTGCCACTTGCGCCCTCCATTGCCTTGAGTCTGCTTTCGGCCCATCGATCTTTATGGAACCGCCCGCGACCATCGGAAGCATCTTGTTGCGCTCGCTCGTATCGATCCACTTGCTTTCTCGATCGGGCGTGTGCTTAGTGCTTTCGTTGTTGCTGAAATCATCGAGGTTGTACGAGGAAGTCAGGTGTTCCAGATTGTCGTCGGAGAAACGGGTTTTTTCTGATTTGAAGGCGAAAGGCTGAGTGAAAATGCGCGTTACGTTGATTGATCCACAGTGGATGCAGGAAGGAATATTTGAATCGAAGATACGGTTACAGTCTGAGCAGCGGTATTCCTTTACCACCATCGACATTCAGTTACCTCCGATACCAGATATTGTATGTGACAAAAAACGTCACCCATTGGTAGCGAAGATAACTAAAGTTTCAGGATTTGTCAAGAACTATTTTAATTATTTTAAAATATCAGTTTGAAAATCGACTTGGCGGCATGATGATCTTGCGCTGTGACTCCCTTACTTTGGCCTGGAACCGGCGCATAACGCGCTCTTTCTGGTCGTCGTCGAGCTGGTCATGGAGCGCCTTAGTCTTCTCCATCAGGAACTTGCTGATGCGAAATGCGGCTTTGTCACAGCGAATTTGCAGCCGTTCAACTTCCTGCTCAAATTGCTCTGCGGTCATGTGGGTTTTTGACATTGCTTTTCTCCCTGTAGAAAGCGTTTGATCTTCGGCAAACTCCCTGGCTTGAGAGCTTCCGCTTTGATGATGATAAATGCACGACCTAAATCCAAAGTGATTAACTGGCCCATCAATGTAACATACGCGCCAATCTTCACGCCGTCAGGTAGCCGGTTGTTTTTCCACTTGATGTCATACAGCCCGGATCGCGGTGAGTTTATCCGGCACTGGTAACCGACAGAAATAACGTATCCTTGCAAGATGATGAAGCTAGTTGCGTTCTTAACTCCGGATAGGTTCATTCTTTGTCACCAGCTTCGCAAGCCGCTCACGGGTCTTCGCATAGAAGTGAACTACCTCGCCTTTTTTGATCTTGATCTGCTGCTGACCACTGATCTTGAGTTCCGTCAGATCAGCGAAGGAAAGCAGCGCGAGATATTTGCAGATTTTCTTTTCAAGTACCTTTACTTCATCTATGTTCATTTATCCCCCTTCGTTTTTGCAATCGAGCAAGCAAATCCTTTCTTGTATTCGGTAATATTTTTGCGATACGTTCAATCCATTGCTCGACTGCATAGCAATCTCCCATGAAAACTTTTCGTTTCTGCAACTCCGCGCCGAACACTTGCATCACATAGGTCTTTAGCATGAAGTCGAGCTTAGTGCAAACGTATCCGGCCTTCTCCGATGTGCTCAAGTCGTAATTGCGCCGAAGCTTGAAACGCGGATTTTTGCCGCACACTTCCTCTATCTCGGAAATCCAGTAACGCAAATTTAGGTAGCGAATGAGAAACCGCTTCTTATGTCCCGGCTTATTCTTCTTTGGCGGCCTCTCGCATTGTTCTGGCAACTGCTTCAAAAGCATTCCAATGCGCGTCTGTGTGCGGGCGCTCATCGTGCCAGCCATTGCCTTGCGGATCGTGTCGGTCGATAGGCCGGACTCTTTTGCAAGCCGAGAGTAAGAGTACAGGCCGACGAATTTTAAGCGCGTGAGCTTTGCTGATATTTCGGATTGAGTCACGCTATCAATCCCCTTCGCTTCATGAAGTTTTGGAGAATATCCTGCTCAGGAGTTGCGCCAGACGCATCCTTAGCAGTAACCACGTTATACGTTTGTCCCGCAGCCATGAGCGAATCACGCGCCCAAGCGATATACGAAAGAACTGCAAGCGCAGTCGCAATAACTCTATCATCGTGTGATCCACCTCTGCCCTCCAACTGTGCGCCGTCACGCGCAAAGTATTTCATTTCGTCAAGATGATCGGTTGAACGAACATAGAGCTTGTCGCTCATCCATAAATCTTTCATCCGGTTCATCATAAGTTCTTTTTGCTCGCTGCCGGTCTTGGAATGATACGCAAAGCTCTTACCGACTGAATCCTCACGCGCATAGAAGTGATGTTTGAATCCGGAAAGTTCATTTGCGAATTCTCCATTGGTTACTGCCTGGCTTTTCAGGACGTGATTTATTTCGTTGAAGACCGCATTCCCAGGTCCGGTGAGTTCAACATTGACTCTAACGTTTCTATAAGTTCCCACGAGATGGAGCAATACCCAAGCAAATTGAGCTGTTCCAACACCGGCAGCGGAGAACTCAGCAACCTGGATAATTCTATCAGCGTAACAGCGATAAACGATCGCAGTCGAATAGTCTGAGTCTTCGTTATATCCATAAGCGGGGTCAGCCCCAATAACGTACACTCCACTCGAATTCGGTTTTTCCCACACTTTTAAATCTGCATTGGCACGAGTAGTAGGGTGCAATCGGGTGTCCACAAAATCATTGCCGAACGTGTAACGATAGCAGTCATGTTTTTCTTTCACCGCCTTCTTGTATTCGATGGTCAGTTTCTCCGGAGAGAAAAACTTGTAACCGGACATGACCCATCCGATTTCTTCCGTGGTCGGGTGCTGTTGATGGAGCGCATTCCAATCGCCGTGTTTTTTTTCGTGGAGCTGCAACCGGAACCATGCCCATTGCTCGGGCTGTATTTCGTACCCAAACTCTGCCTTGACTTCCCTCGAAAGCCGAGACTCTTCCGAAGAGAGTTTACCGTCCCAATATACACGGTATTCATTACTCCCTGGTTCGTAACGATACAAATCGTGTCTCCACCATCCGATGAAGATGAACGCTTGCGTTGTAGCTTTTTTAGCATCTTGACAAGCGTCGTAGAAATGGTTGAATCCGTTAGGAGTCGATTCGTACAAAAAGAGCCTGTTCGGGTGTATATGAGCACAGGAATCTCGAAGCTTCGAAAGTTGTTTTTCATCTGACCAGCTCCCTACCTCGGTATTTATTGAGAAATTTAAGCCTTTGCCTTGGCCGAGGTCCCCGTCATCAGCTTTCTTTCGCTTGCCTGCTACCAGATACGACATGACAGATCTATTGCGTAATTCAAGCTCATAGATGTTATGATGCTCAATCGGCACTTTCATGTTGCGAGGAAGATACTTGAGCATTTGAGTAATGATCGAACGAGCGCGATTGATATTGCTTGCATCATCGGCAATCATCGCCCCGAGCGTACCGGGGAACTTTTGAAGCCAGTACGCGGCAATGGCCTGGTCTATGGTAGTCAATCCGGCCTGCCGACATTTCATTGACCAGAACTCACGAATACCTTTGTCGATTCCCTTGCGTACTTCTTGAAGAAAGTACGTTTGCGTTCCCCAAAAGTTGAGCGGAGTAACTCCAAACTCTTTCGAATTGATCTTAAGGTTCTGGCAAAACAAAGGGAACTTAGAAAAAGGATCACTCATATCCCCGCTTCCTTTGCAAGCCGGTTCATCTCCAAATGAAATAATCGGTTCCAGCGGTCTGCTCGCCCCTCCCCTTCTCGCATGTATCGTTTGTCGCTTGCGTTCCGGTTCGCGTATCTCTCAGCCGTGTCAATCAGTTTGTTACGCTGCAATTCGTAATGCAGATTGAAGTCAAAATGTTTTTTCAAATGATTTCCTCGATTGTGATGTAGACTCCTGTTTCAACTTTGTTCGCGTAATACTTCGATGCAATCAGACTGCATACTTGAGCATCGTCTTTGTAGCATATTTCATTAAGCGCGTCCTTAATGGCTTTGCAAAGATTGTCTAAGTCAGGCCGCTTTGTGTGCAGAGTGATTCCGTTCTTTCGAGATGCAATCGTTGCTGGCATGTAGAACCGGAGCGTCATCAATAGCGGCCCATCCATCGGTTTTGCCCGGTTCAACGCGGCCACTTGTGCGACGATCTTCTTCCATGCCTTCGACTCAGGCGGGTCGTACATCGCTATCTTACCGCCGAGATTATAAGCGCGTGGTCTGCCTTGCGGCACTGGCGTTCCAGGAACAAAGAATTTTATCATTTAATCCACATCCACACGACGAACCGCATACTGGCGTACCATAAGGCTACGAGTACGAATGTGGCCCCGAGGATAGAAGCGAGAACTTTTATACTCATGGCCGATGACACTGGTAGCACACAGTGTCCTCAAAGCGGGGGACATGAACGGTATCTTTGTATACTTGCGGCATTAATGATCGTGGCGGAATGTTTGCAAGGCTGATAGGGCGCATGGAATAAATAGCCGCAACCAATCCCATCGCCGCAACGAATACCAGAATCAAAAGAACAAACCAAAACACCATCTTTCTTCGATTCTCCGCCTCTTCAAGATACGCAGTCCCGTCATCCATGATTATCCTCCCCAAATTCATGCGTCAGACAGAAAACATGGACCTCGTTGTTCATCGAAACTTCCGGATCATCTATCCACTTATCCCACGCATCACAATGTAACGTCGGCGCATTGGTGCAATCAAACCCCTGGTCATCGGACCCAAGAAATCGACACGGGCCGCCCTTCATGATCCCACCTTCATGCAATTCTGGCAATAATGAATCCTCTCGAAAGGATCATTCATCATATGCCATTTGTGAATCCCAAAGAAACACAGTAACCGAATAATGCGACGTTGAGTTTTTGCAGTCATTTTATGTTACCTCCTTTGGATTGTAAGGGGCTGTACCGCTTGACGTGACAAACTTTGTGCGGCCTTGGCCCATTGAGCCAATCGTAATGCAATCGTAAGCGTTTGTCAAGCAGAATCGTAAGTAGCTAAACTTTTTTATAGGAATGATGCGAAGTGTCTCATTGCCGCGCCTTGCGTCCCTTCGCCTTCCTGCTTTTCAAACACTCATTCTACCTGATAAAACAATAAATATGGGGCAAAATGCCTCACATGAGCGGTATCGCTCAGACAATGATTAAAGCCACAGGCGGCAATAGGGGGCATTATACCCCAACCCAGCCCATCCAGGATTATCCACAACCACAATATGACCTATTTCCAAATGATTACAATGCATTGCGATTTGACATAATGTAAATTATCAGACAATGATTAAAATGTAGGCAAACTAGGGTGTACGAAAATCGGTCAGCAACCGTAAATGTAATACTAAAGAGTGGGGCAAAATGCCTCACACCTGGGAATCCACACGACAGGGAATCAAATGCTACACAGCAACGGCCTGCAAACCCCTGTACTGATATGCCTACGGCGATAGGGGCGATAGTGACAAAACGCGGCAAATGCAGTGCCACAATTTGGCAGCCATAATAATATGATTTCATTGGTAAAATTGTAATCGTTACTATTTGTAATGACAAAATATGGCAGTTTGGATGGACTCAATTACACAATATCAATGAGTTAGAACTGGCATTACGATTGCAATACATTAGTCAAATCGGCGGCGGCCACACGGTTCCCAGCGGATTGCTTCAGATACAGGGAGTACAAATCAAAAGCGGAGGGAATAAAATGAAATTCAACGGCACGGCAAAACAGAACAAGTGGGCGGAAGAAATTTTGAAAACAGCAAATTTGACAGATCAGCAGATTGACAATTTGCTGCGGTATGCCGGACCCACAATGCACGCACAGGGTATTATGGATGTCGCTATCGTTATCGAGAACCGGCTTAAACTGGCGGACTATGCGGATGCGTTGGGGAAATTTTACAAACTCACGCCTGATGAAAAACACGCAGTTGCCGAGGAAGCCGCCGATAAGCTGAGAGGTGCCGCCGATCCTCGATAAAATTGTTGATGTCGTTTTGTCATATCGTCCTAAACCGTTACCAAAAAAGAAGCGCAAAAAACGCCGGGAAAAATCTACAGGGAGTTAACTATATAATTCCCGAATCTTTCATCAGGAGGCAATAAAATGAAAATCACAGCAAAAATGATCGCAAACGCAAAAAAACACGGGGCCTGTGAGGATGCGCTCGCATGGCTGCCCAGCCACACGGTGGCTAATTTGTCCGCAGAGCATCCGGATTGGCTGCTCTGGGCCGCTGGGAATATCCCCGGCGCAATGGACGTAATCACGCCGTCGCAGC
>Ga0307375_10000854_pt1 | contig 35518 bp, 31 predicted proteins | sample TR1MG_FD_202531 | JGI IMG/M metagenome (GOLD analysis project Ga0307375, IMG submission 202531) | Soil microbial communities from Risofladan, Vaasa, Finland - TR-1 | ecosystem: Environmental > Terrestrial > Soil > Coastal area > Acid sulfate soil | place: Finland: Risofladan, Vaasa | collected... | reverse complement strand
TGCTTGAGCAGGTTGCCAAGGGCGGCCGTCCGCTGCTCATCATCGCCGAGGATGTCGATGGCGAAGCGCTCGCCACTCTCGTCGTGAACAAGCTGCGCGGTACGCTGCAAGTCTGCGCCGTCAAGGCCCCCGGCTTTGGCGATCGTCGCAAGGCCATGCTGCAGGACATCGCCATCCTCACTGGCGGCAAAGCGATCACCGAAGACCTCGGCCTCAAGCTTGAGAACATCCAGCTTCAGGATCTCGGACAGGCCAAGAAACTCACCGTCGATAAGGACAACACGACCATCGTCGAGGGTAAGGGCAAGTCTTCCGACATCGAAGGTCGCGTGAAGGAAATCCGCAGCCAGATCGACAAGACCACCAGCGACTACGACCGCGAGAAGCTCCAGGAACGTCTGGCGAAGCTCGTCGGCGGCGTTGCCGTGATCAAGGTCGGCGCGGCCACCGAGACCGAAATGAAGGAAAAGAAGGCTCGTGTCGAAGACGCCATGCACGCCACGCGTGCGGCCGTCGAAGAAGGCATCGTTCCGGGTGGCGGCGTCGCCCTCATCCGCTGCATCGACGCCATTGCGGCCCTCAAACTGGAAGGCGACGAAGCCATTGGCGCCAACATCGTGAAGCGCGCTCTTGAAGAGCCTCTCCGCCAGATCGTCGGTAATGCCGGCGAAGAAGGTGCGGTGATCATCGGCAAGATCCGCGATCACAAGGACCACAACTACGGCTACAACGCGCAGAACGGCGAGTTTGTCGACATGGTCAAGGCCGGCGTCATTGACCCGACCAAGGTCACGCGCACCGCTCTGCAGAATGCCGGCTCCATCGCGGCTCTTATGCTGACCACCGAAGCTCTTGTTGCCGAGATCCCCGAGGAGAAAAAGGCTGAGGCGATGCCCGGCGGACACGGCGGCATGGGCGGCATGTACTAAACACAGCTATTGGCGACTACCTGTAAGTTGCCAGCAAGACAAACGGCCTGCACCTCGCGTGCGGGCCGTTCCATTTTCCGGCGAATTGATCCTCACTTCGACGTCGCACGACGGATGGAAGTCCACAGGTTGTTCTTCGACATTCACACTTCGTTCGTCCGCGTAGCGTATACTTACATGACTTCCAAAAGGAGAAATCATGTCCTTAGTAAATGGAGACAAGTCTCGGCAGCATCGTCTCCGCAAGCAAAAACTCCTCCGCCGCAAGAAGGCCGCAGCGGCAAAGGTGTTACGCGCGAAAGATAAAGCATAATTCTGGTAATACCTGGCATCTATAGCCTTGGAGGCCGATTTGGCTGGCAGTCGCACAAGTTTTACAAAACGCTTAAAGGAACAGGTCCGCAACGAGAAGCGTCGCGAGAAAGAGGCCCGCAAGCAACAGCGCAAGCTGGAAAAGCAGAGCGGCGATCCCGACGCTGGCGTTGAATTCGGAGTGAACGAAACCATTGATGACACTCCGGCGGAGAACACCTCTGCCGGGTAGCCTACATTGGCGATGGCGCGTGGCTCGATTTAAGGTGACGCGCCAATTGCCGCTTGATATACTAATTACACGTTGATTTCGCAGTTGTGGTGCGGTCCTTTCAGAAGAGACATATCCTGAGATTTCCCCGCCTTTTGTCTCCTCCGTTGTTCAGCGTAATAAACCAATCTGGCGAAGCGCATGTGTGCGTGGCTGAATCCATGCAGGAGTTCTTGTGATTGTCGCCAGCAAAAAGAAAAGAGATTCATGACGACATTTACAGAGCTTCCGCTTTCTCCCGCATTGCAGGAGAGGTTGGCGGCAGCGCATTTCGCAACACCCACCCCCGTGCAGGCCGCTTCCATTCCGGCCGCAATCGAGGGGAAAGATGTACTGGCCACAGCGGCCACCGGCACCGGAAAGACATTGGCATATCTCCTTCCGGTGATGCAACAGCTTGAGAAGCAGCCCTCACGGGAGATCATGGCAGTCGTGCTTGTTCCCACGCGGGAATTGGCCATGCAGGTAGTCGATCAGTACGAAGCACTGCGTGGACGCAAGCTTCCGCCCGCCGCGCTTGTTGTCGGCGGACTCTCCGAACGGCCGCAACTGATGGCCATCCGTAAGGGTGCCGGCCTCATGGTCGCCACTCCAGGACGCCTCGAGGATTTCATTTCGCGCCGCCTCATCAATCTAAGCCGCGTTCGTATTCTCGTCCTCGATGAGGCCGACCGTATGCTCGACATGGGCTTTGTTGAGGCTATCCGCCGGATCGTGAAGGTCCTTCCGCAGAACCGCCAGACCCTGTGCTTCTCCGCGACGCTGGAAGCTTCCGTCGCTCACCTGGTCAAGGCAATCCTGCGCGACCCCGTTCGCCTGGCTTTCGGGTCTACCCTCAAGCCCGTCGAAAACGTCACCATTGAAGCCATTGAAGTCCAGGAAGATCGCAAGAAGGAAGCGCTGCATCATATCCTCTCGCGTGAGACCGGGCGCTGCCTGATATTTGCGCGTACTAAGCGCGGCACTGAGCGCCTCGCGAAGAGCCTGATCCACGGTGGATTTTCAGCCGGTATGATTCACGGCGACCGCTCGCAGAACCAACGCACCGCGGCACTTCACGGCTTCCAGCAGGGACACATCCAGATCCTCGTCGCCACCGACGTCGCCTCGCGCGGCATCCATGTGCAGGACGTGGCTCACGTCATCAACTACGACCTGCCGCAGATCGCGGAAGACTTCGTGCACCGTGTCGGACGTACTGCCCGCGCAGGTCGCACCGGCAAGGCCTCGACGCTCTTCGTACGCCACGAAGCTCGCGAGCTTCGCAAGCTTGAGAGCACGCTGGGGATTCGCATGGAACGCCGCTCTCTTGGGGTCCTCCCGGCGCTTCCTGACGAAAAGCCAGTGGCCGTGCGCCGCTCCGTGCTGAACACGCGCCGCACTATCGTTCGTCTTCCGGGAGAAACTTTCCGCAAAGAATCAGCGTAACGCCGGCCGATCTCAAAGCAACCCGTTCCCTTCATCTACCCCATTCAAGCCTTCCAGCCTGAATGGGGTTGTTCGTTTCCTGGTGCGCAAGAGCCTTTATCATGCGTACTGATTTTGCGGTAGCCCGTCTTTTGCTTGCATCATCCATTAGAATGTTTCCGCTAACTTCTTTATCCAGGAGATCCTCGTGAAGGCGATTCGGTTCCTGCTAGTTTGCGCAATGCTTGTGGCAACTTCCCTGGCGCAACCACCTGCGGCAAAACATGCAACTTCCAGCCGTTACATGCCTGTGCTGAAGTACGATCCGGGCCGCAACCCAAACGCCGACCTCCAGGCCGCAATCCAGGAAGCCCAGCGTACAGGACGTAATATTCTGATGGATGTTGGCGGCAACTGGTGTGTATGGTGCCGCGCCATGGACAAGTTTTTCGAGAAGAATTCTGATGTCGCCGCCCTTCGCGACAAGAACTTCGTTTGGATGAAGGTCAACTTTAGTCGCGAAAATACTAATCAGAAATTTCTCTCGCAATACCCGCGGATCGCCGGATATCCAAACATCTTCGTTCTCGATAACACCGGGACATTGCTCTACAACGAGGACACATCCAATCTCGAAAGCAAGCCAGCTCCCTCCTATAGTCGCAAGGCGTTCATCAACTTCCTTAAGAAATGGTCTCCAAGTCAGACTCGCGGCATCCACCTCAAGCCTTAGCATGGTTGTCTACATACGCAAAAAGGCCGCCCGCGGGCGGCCTTTCCATTGCATCCATGATTGTCAATATGTTCCCAGCAACTCCACATCGAAGACCAGTGTCGAATTTGGCGGAATCTCCGCACCCGACCCGCGTTTTCCGTACGCCATCTCCGGAGGTACCCTCAGTTGGCGGATTCCTCCGACGCGCATTCCCTTCAACCCTTCTTCTAATCCGCGAATCACACGATGCTTTCCGAGTTGGAATGTAAACGGTTCACCACGGTCAACCGAGCTGTCGAACTTTTTTCCGTTCGCCAGCCAGCCCGTATATTGAACCTTCAACCTCATTCCGGGTACGGCTGCTCCACCGGTTCCCTTGCGAATGTCCCAGTATTCCACGCCCGAGGCCAACCGCACCGGGGCCCCCTCCACCTTCATTGGTGCGATTATCTCTGACTGTATGCGGGGAGAGCTACGGCTTCGACGCTGCGCCAGAAGCGACCCAGAAACGACGATGAGGACGAGGAGAGCAATCCAGTACTTCGATCCCATGGGACCTCCGGCCGGAAAACATCCGCTCCATTTTACTTCCGTGCGGCGGCGCGCTCAGCATGCATTTCCTGCAAATTTCTCACACAGATGTCGCCCCGCTGCAGCGACGCGATTCCTTCCGCCGCTGCGTGCGCTGCTGACAGCGTTGTGATCGTCGGGATCCGCGCCGTAATTGCGGCTCGCCGAATCGCTTTTTCGTCAAACCACGGCTCTACGCCGTGCGGCGTGTTGATGATGAGTTGGATGCGGTCGCCCTTGATCAGGTCCACCACGTTCGGACGTCCTTCCATCACCTTGTACACTCGCTCCACGTGCATTTTCGCGGACTCGAGCACGTCGGCCGTGCCGTGCGTCGCCACCAGCTTGAATCCCAGGTCGACAAACTTTCGCGCCACTTCCACAATCTGCACTTTGTCGCGGTCGCTTACACTGACAAACACCGTTCCCCGCGTCGGCAATATCTGTCCTGCGGACAACTGCGCCTTCGAGAACGCCTCGCCAAAATTCACACCCACGCCCATTACTTCGCCCGTCGAGCGCATCTCCGGCCCCAGCACTGTATCCACGCCAGGAAATTTCCCCCATGGAAACACCGGCGATTTCACGTAGAAGTAATCGCCTGTCCCAAGGTCCGTCGCCTTCTCCACGTTCTCCGGCAGGAACTCGCGTAGCTTCCGGCCGGTCATCAGACGCGCCGCGATCTTCGCCATCGGGACTCCGGTCGCCTTCGAAACATACGGCACTGTGCGCGAAGCACGCGGATTTACCTCGATCACATACACCTTGTCGCGCTGGATTGCGTACTGCACGTTCATTAGTCCAATGACCTTCAACGCTCGCGCGAGCCGGAACGTGTATTCGCGAATCGTTTGCAACAGGTGCGCGGGTATATCGACGGCCGGCAACACGCACGATGAATCGCCTGAGTGGATGCCCGCCTCCTCGATGTGCTGCATGATCCCGCCGATCACGACGTCTTTGCCATCGCACAGCGCGTCCACGTCGAGTTCCGTTGCGTCTTCGAGGAAGTGATCGATCAGGATCGGCCTGTCCTGCGAGTACTCCACTGCCTGCTTCATGTACTCGCGAACCGCAGCTTCGTCATACGCGATCACCATTGCGCGACCACCCAGCACATACGACGGCCGCACTAGTACGGGATACCCGATGCGATCCGCCACCTGCAACGCTTCGTCCACAGACGTCGCCGTTCCGCCCGACGGTTGTGGAATGTCTAACTCCTCCAGCAGCTTTCCAAACCGTTTGCGATCTTCCGCCAGGTCAATCGACTCCGGGGATGTTCCGATAATCGGAACGCCGGCTCCCTTAAGGGGCAGCGCAAGATTCAGCGGAGTCTGGCCGCCAAACTGCACGATCACCCCGATCTCCCCGCCCGTCGCCGACTCGTGTTCATAAATCGCCATCACGTCTTCGAACGTCAGCGGCTCGAAGTATAGCCGGTCACTTGTGTCGTAATCGGTCGAGACCGTCTCGGGGTTGCAATTCACCATCACCGTTTCAAAGCCGTCGTCGCGCAGTGCGAAAGCCGCATGGCAGCAGCAGTAGTCGAACTCGATTCCCTGTCCGATACGGTTCGGGCCGCTGCCTAGAATGATGACTTTCTTCTTTGATGTCGGTGTTGCCTCGTCCTCTTCCTCGTAGGTCGAGTACAGGTAGGGCGTATGGCTCTCGAATTCCGCGGCGCACGTGTCCACTCGTTTGTAGACCGGCATGATGCCATGCTTCTTTCGCAATTGCCGAACCGCCTCTGCGCCGTTTTGTCCTTCGCCTGCTTTCAACAGACGCGCAAGACGCGCATCGCTGAACCCCTTGCGCTTTGCATCGCGCAATTGCTCCGTGCTGACCGCTTCCACGGAGGACTCGCCAAGTGCGATCTGTTCATCCGAAATTTCCTTCAGTTGGCTGAGGAACCACGGATCGATCCATGTCATTCGCGAAAGCTGCTGCACCGAGTACCCGTTGCGCAGCGCATACCGCAAATACTGGAGTCGCTCCGGGTGCGGCGACACCAACCGCTTCGTCAGGATGCGCGGCTCAATCTGTTCCGACCCGACTTTTTTCCCCGTCTCCAGCGAACGTACTCCCTTCAGCAGCGCCTCCTTGAACGTGCGGCCAATTGCCATCGCCTCGCCCACGGATTTCATTTGCGGCCCAAGGCTCTCATCTGCTCCCGGGAATTTTTCAAACTGCCACTTCGGAATCTTCACCACGACGTAGTCGAGCGTTGGCTCGAAGCAAGCCGGAGTTTTCTTCGTGATGTCGTTCGTGATCTCGTCGAGCGTGTAACCCACCGCGAGCTTCGCCGCGATCTTTGCAATCGGGAACCCCGTCGCCTTCGACGCCAACGCGGATGACCGCGACACGCGCGGGTTCATCTCGATAACGATCATCCGGCCTGTCGAGGGATTCACTGCGAACTGAATGTTCGACCCGCCCGTCTCCACACCGATCTCGCGAATTACCTTGATTGCGGCATCGCGCATCCTCTGGTATTCGCGGTCGGAAAGCGTTTGTGCCGGCGCCACTGTAATCGAGTCGCCCGTATGCACGCCCATCGGATCGAAGTTCTCGATGGAGCAGATGACGATGACGTTGTCCGCCAGATCGCGCATCAACTCAAGCTCATATTCCTTCCAGCCAAGCAGGCTTTCTTCGATGAGCACTTCGTGCACCGGCGAAAGATCGAGACCGCGCGATAACAGTTCAAGCAGTTCTTCGCGGTTATACGCGATGCCGCCGCCCGAACCTCCCAGTGTGAATGATGGCCGCAGCACCACTGGGAAGCCAGTCTTTGCACTGAAGTCCAACCCGTCCTTCAGGTTGTTGACCAGTGCCGAGCGCGCTGACTCCAAGCCGATCGCCGTCATCGCATCCTTGAACATCAGGCGATCTTCAGCTTTCTTGATTGCCTCCAACTGCGCGCCGATCAACTTCACCCCGTATTTGTCCAGTACGCCTTCATCGGCCAGCTCTACCGCCAGGTTCAGCGCCGTCTGCCCTCCGACCGTGGGCAACACCGCCATTCCCTTGCCGACGCCGCGTTCTACTTCCAGCTTGATGATCTCTTCCAAATAGCGTCGCGTCAGCGGCTCCACATACGTGCGGTCCGCCATCTCCGGATCGGTCATGATTGTCGCTGGATTAGAATTTACCAACACGACTTCAAAACCTTCGGCCCTCAGCGCCTTGCAAGCTTGTGTGCCGGAGTAATCGAACTCCGCGGATTGGCCAATGACAATCGGTCCCGAACCGATGATCAGAATCTTTGAAATATCTGTGCGACGTGGCATCGACTAATGTATGTCCTTCAACGAATTTGAAACTTGCGCTTTCGGCACATCTACCCTTATAAATCTTCCGTTGGACCTGATAGAGCGCTGCAATCTGCGCTACTTACTGGATTCCGGCTTCTTCGGAAGATCTGCAAATGGCAGTTCCTGGAAACTCTCGTACAACTTTGGCGCTGTCAGCGCCTTATACTGCGCTGCGTCGGCAGGCAAATCGTTCAGCTTCTTCTCGATGTCGTAGTACCCTTCACTCTCGACCTTGAGTGTCCCCTCGCTCGACCACGCCACTGCAACGTAGGTCCAACTCTCGTCGCGATCAAGGTCGGTTCGCCACCCGATCAACTTTCCATCTGGTGCAAAACAGTAATTGCGAATCAACCAGTAGTCCGGCCCCTCCGACTGCGTAACGACGTAGCGATTCTCTCCTGCCTCGAACAGAGCCGCCGTTTGCGCGGCACCGCCCTTGCTATCCGGTTCCTCTTCCAGGCTTGCGTACTCTGCCCACCGCTTGCCATTGGTGGTGGCAAATAATCTGGGCCTGGTATCGGCTTTCTTTCCGCACCGCGCGGCGAACACCTGCTGAGGGGGATATTGCGCAAACGCGAATACTGCCCCGAGCATCACCATCAGCAACGTCCCGGATTGAAGCGCTTTTCGCATCGCCGTCTCTCCTTGCTACTTTCCCTTCAGGAATTCCCAGAACGGCAGTTGCTCCAGCTTCTTATGTTCGAACGGCGCCGGAAACATGCTTGCGCTCGCAGGCGTCGCAACCTTCTCCGCCGAATCGCCCTTGTAAAACGCCTGCTCGCGCTTTGCCACTTTGCCCGCGGCGTTATAAGCGGATTCCGTTACCCGCATGCATCCACACTTCGGCATGTTGATGTATTTGTCGACGATCCGCGTGACGTTTCCATTCCCGTTGAAGCACATCTCCGCGATATGCATCGCATCGCCCGTTTCGTCCGCTTCCTGTATTTCCACTACCCACGCCTTTTCGTGCCATGCGCGTACCAAGGCCGAGTCCGTGGGTGACGGCGGCGTCGCCTTGGTTACACGGCTCCACCTGCCATTTTTGCTGCGCGTCAATGTAATCGCCCGGCTCATCGAAGGGTTCGTAATGCCGCATTCCTTCGCGAATCGCACGCGACTGGAAGGCTGCATTCCGTGCGGGCCCTGCCCCATCGCGCCATGCGCGGTGGGAACCTTCATTGTGGGTTCGTGGGAGCTGACTTGCGCAAAGGTAATTGAAAATCCAACGGTGATAAAGAATAGAACTGCAATGACCTTGAGTCTCATTTTCTTTTCCATTCGTCCATCAGCTTCACAAAGTCCGCGAACAGATAATGTGAGTCATGCGGACCAGGTGAGGCCTCGGGATGGTATTGCACGCTGAACAGCGGGTAAGTCCTGTGCCGCATGCCTTCCAGCGTGTTGTCGTTAAGATCGACATGCGTCAATTCAACTTCGCTCTGTTTGAGTGAATCCGGATCGACGGCAAAGTTGTGGTTATGCGCCGTGATCTCCACCTTGCCCGTCAATAACTGTTTGACGGGATGATTACCGCCGTGGTGTCCAAACTTCAGCTTGTAGGTCTTGCCCCCCAGCGCCAGTCCAATCAACTGGTGTCCAAGGCAGATGCCGAACACCGGAACGCGGCCCATCAGCTTCTGTATGTTCTTCTGCGCATACTCGACCGGTTCGGGATCGCCCGGTCCGTTGGAGAGAAATACGCCATGCGGCTTCATCGCCAATACGTCCTGTGCGCTGGTGTTCGCAGAAACCACCGTCACGTCGCAGCCAGAACCGACGAGTTTCCGCAGGATGTTGTGCTTGATGCCAAAATCGAATGCCACGACCTTGTAGAGTCGCCCGGCCGGCTTCTCCACGGCATGGAGCGCACCGGCTTCGGTAGGTTCTTCGCCTGGCCGCTGCGCGACTTCGCCCTTTGTCCAGTGGTAGGCCTCGTGGGTCGTCACGACGCTGGCAAGGTCGGTGCCATCCATTTTCTTGATGGATCGCGCCTTGGCTACGAGCTTCTCCACGTCTTTTCCCGTCGTGGAAATCACGCCGCGCATTACGCCGTGATCGCGCAGATGCCGAACCAGTGCGCGAGTGTCGATCTCCGCCAGCACTGGAATGCGGTGACGTTCAAGATACTCGTCCGCGACCTGGTGGGAACGCCAGTTGGAGGCCACGCGCGAAAACTCGCGCACGATCAAGCCTTCGATGTAGGGCTTACCTGACTCTTCGTCGTCGGGGTTCGTGCCGTAATTACCGATTTCTGGATTTGTTAAAACGACGATCTGTCCAGCGTAGGAGGGATCCGTGAAGATTTCCTGATAGCCGGTGATGGAGGTATTAAAAACTACTTCGCCGTAGCACTCGCCGCTGGCTCCGTAGCCTTTGCCGCGGAAGATTCTTCCATCTTCCAGAGCAAGGATCGCTTCCATTGCTTCTCCGGTGGGTGGATTTTTACAATTCTATCAGTTGCTTGCCCCTCCGAACAGTCCTCACGAAGTAATTGTCGGCGCCTTGCATATCCACTCCCTGGCGCTCGCTTCATGCAGCATGAATTCCGCGACGTCCGCCCGCGAGATGCTTGCTCCCGCTTTGCATCGCAGCCTTTCTCCGACCGTATAGTTCCCTGTCTTCGGACCGTCGGTCAACCGTGTTGGACGAACGATCGTCCACTCCAATCCGCTTTCTCGAATCATCGCTTCCTGTACTACCTTGTCCGAGTAGGGCACCCTGAGCATCGTTCGAAAAACCAGCTTCGCGAACAGCGGCGCATCGTTGTAGCTCTCAGCAACACCAAACGACGTCTCGCAGACAAATCGCTTCACTCCATGTTGCTTCATTACATCAAGTATCAGCCGCGTGCCACCCGAGAGCACATGCAGGTTTTTCACCAGGTTTCGCTGCCCCAGGCAACTTAACACCGCATCGCTGCCAAGCACGGTCTTCACCACCGATTCCCGGTCGAGCACATTGCCCAACACAACACGCATCCTGTCGCTGGAAATCGGCAGCCGCGACGGATTCCGCACCAGCACTCGAACCGAGTGCCCGGCATCGAGCGCCTGTTGTGTAAGCGCGACTCCTGTTCCCCCCGTCGCGCCAAAAATTGCAAGCCGCATCGTTTCGCTCTCTCTCGCCAACTATTTTATGTTCCGCTTGCTCGCCGGTTTTCGAGTGGTGGGCATCACCAGGGCTTCGGGGCCATCGGCACCGCCGTCCCAGATAATCTTCCACTTGCCATCCTTCTGTTTTCGCCAGACGGTCAGGTACTGGCCGGTTCCGATGCGCGGCTTGCCGGAGGCATCCAGGGTTTTTGACTCCCAGTAGCCCCACGTGAACCCCATCGTCCCGCCCTCGAAAACATGCGCTCCGGTCGGTCTCCAGGTCAGCGAGAAATCAGGGTTTGCCCAAGCCTTCTTCAATGCCTCGCGGGCGGCCTCCTTGCCGACAATGGGCTGCGCGCGGTCCATCACCACGTTGTCCGCAAGATAATCCATCCATGCCGCGTCTCGACGTTTCTGCGTCTCCCGGTTGAAATCGGCGTCCAACTGCATCAGTTGGCTTTCGGGGGTGACCGCACGCATTCGTTTATGGGTTTGAGATGGAGCTATTCTGTCGGGATTGCCTTGTGCAAAGGCAAGGGCGGCAAAGCAGCAGACTAGAAACGCAATCCGGACAATCCGCATAGTTCCTCCGGTTCAGCGTGAATTGACTGCTCTACTTTGGACGGACAGACTTGCCTAGTGTAACTTGCCGGCCTCATCGGCGGGCCAGTAGGCGAATACCGCCTTGCCATAGATGAATCGCCGGTTCACGACACCGAAGTCCCGGCTGTCGCTCGACATGTTGCGATGGTCGCCCAGTACGAAGTAAGCATCGCGCGGCACAGTGGTCTCCGGGTAAGACCGCTCGTCTTCATACTTCTGCGGGACGTAAGGCTCATTCAGGAACTTTCCGTTCACGTACACCTTGCCCAAATCGATCTCAATCTTGTCGCCCGGGACTCCAATAACCCGTTTGATATAGCTCTTACTTGGGTCGCCGGGATAATGAAATACCACCACATCGCCGCGATGGATCGGCTCCCAGTGGTAAACAAACTTGTTGATGAAGATACGCTCCTGATCGTGCAATCCAGGCATCATGCTTGTTCCCTCAACCTTGACCGGTTGATAAACAAACACAATGAGGAACGCCGACACGGCGAGTGAGATCACAAGATCTCGAACCCACATCCATGCTGAAATCCCTTTTGATGGCGAACGTGGCGGCTCGTTTTCGATTGCAGACTGGTTGGGAAGTTCATTCTCCATATTTGTCCTATTATATGGAACACTCCTACTTCACATGAGTCGCATTTTCTCGATCCTTCTTGCGATCCAGACGCCGTTTGAAACTAGCGTTACAATAACTATGTGGCAAATTAGGCTTTTGGTGCCGCGTTCCGCGCTTGAGTTGGCTCTCGGCGCAAACGTTAGCACTAAACTGCTATATTGCGTATAAAGCAGGAGCCGGGAGGCGAAGTTGACGCATGTGCCTACAGGAGGTATAAAACTCTTCTCGTATGCATTGCTTAATGTGCTGACTCCGAGCCTGTTTTCCTGAATGGGTGTCAGGGTTTACTTGGACAAAGGCCGATGACAAAGAAACCTACAGTAAAAGATAAAGGTTCATCATCTAAGTTGAACTTAAAACAATCTGTTATGGCAACAAAGAATTCAACGAATGTCGCCCGGCATCAGCCTCCGGCAAAGCCTGCCGATGATCCCCGGTATGTGGCTGCTTTCCAGTCCTATGAACAGGCGTTGAAGGCAATGCAGGTGCAGAAGTTCGACAAGGCCAGGCCATTATTCGAGAAGGTTATCGCCTCAGGCTCCAAGGAACTGGCGGACCGCGCCTCCGTGCATCTCAATATCTGTAACCAGCAGCTCAATCGAACGCAAGCTCAATTCAAGACTCCCGAGGAGCATTACGACTACGCCGTCTCCCTGATGAATATGGGAGACTTTGTCAGTGCCCGTGAGCATTTCGAACAGATTTCCAATAAGTGTCCCGACCTTGACTTTGCCTGGTATGGTCTCGCCGTACTCGAGTGCCTTACCGGACACACAAACGAGTCTTTGCAGCACCTCGCGGAAGCCATTCGTCTTTCCCCCAACAACCGCTTCCAGGCACGAAACGACTCTGATTTCAAGAACATGGCCGAGGACCCTCGTTTCACCGAGTTGCTGTATCCCGAGGGAACCACCGCCTAGTTCTCCTCGATCATCATGGCACCTTTATCGGAAGTATTGCCGGCGGGTCCCTCCCTCAACGTCGTAGCCATCGGCGGAGGGACGGGCCTTTCGAGCCTTCTACGCGGCTTGAAGCATCATGTGGTCCTGCATGACGGAAAAGCAGAACTTCCCGGCCCTACGGTGGATCACCTCACGGCGGTCGTCACCGTAACCGACGATGGCGGATCCAGCGGCCGCTTGCGCAATGAGTTGGGAGTGCCTCCTCCAGGCGATATTCGCAACTGCATGACCGCCCTTTCAGAGGATGAAGCGCTGCTCTCAACGCTCTTTCAGTATCGTTTCTCCAGCGGTCAGGGTCTGGAAGGCCATAGTTTTGGCAACCTGTTTCTCTCCGCACTTGCGGATATCACCGGCGACTTCAGCGAAGCAGTAAAGCTTTCCTCCGCCATTCTCAAGACCCGCGGCGACATCTACCCCTCCACCAATACGCTCGTCCAGCTCGATGCCGAGATGGATGACGGTTCACGTGTCCAAGGCGAAACCAACATCACGGCCAGCAAGCACCGCATCGTTCACCTTTTTCTGGTTCCGCCCGATGCTCCTCCCTTGCCGCAGACGCTAAAGGCCATCTCCGAAGCGGATCTCATTACGGTTGGACCCGGTTCACTTTTCACAAGTCTGGCCACCAATCTCCTGATCCCCGGTATTCCGGAGGCCCTGGTAAACTCGCATGCGCTCCGGGTCTATATTTGCAATCTCATGACGCAGGCCAACGAAAGCCTCGGCCTCAGCGCTTCCGAGCACATTCAGGCGCTCTTTAAACATGCTGGACAGAAGATCTTCGACTACGCTCTAATCCACGATGGCAGGCTGCCGGCTGGGGTGCGCGCTAAGTATGCCGCCCAGGCCGCTACTCCCATTGAGGTCGATGAGGATAGGATTCGAGCCCTTGGAGTTGAGCCCATCGTCGGCCATTATCTGGATGACAGCGGTCTCGCCCGTCATGACTCCAGCCGTCTCGCCTCCGAAATTCTGCAGCTCGCCGCTCGCGTCGGTACTCCTCGCAAGGCTTCTGCGGGCGGTACAATATGGGTCGATGCCTAACAATTCCGATCAATCGGCCTTTAACTCCGCGGCTGCTCCTTTTGCGGTAGCCATCCTCGCCGCCGGGAAAGGCACCCGCCTCAAGTCGAAGCACCCCAAGGTTCTTCACGAGATCGGCGGTCGTCCGCTGCTCGGGCACGTCATTCGTGCCGCCTCGGCTGTCATCGAGCCAAAGCATATTTTCTGCATCATCGGTCACGAGGCCGCTCGCGTCCGTGCCGCCATTGAACCTTACGGCACGCGGTTCGTTGAGCAGACCGAACAGCGCGGTACCGGCCATGCCATGATGCAATGCCGGCGCGTGCTCGCAGACTATGACCATGTCATCGTCCTCTCCGGCGACGTCCCGCTCATTCGCCCGGAGACCATTGCTCGCGTCCGCGACTTTCATCTCGCGCAGAACGCTGCCATGACGATCCTCACAGCCGAGCCTCGCGATCCCTTCGGCTACGGACGCATCCTTCGGCGCGTGCGCAGCGGGCACATCACCGACGAAGTCGTATCCATTGTCGAACAGAAACAGCTAACTCCTGACCAAGCCTCCATCGGCGAAGTTAACTCCGGCATTTACGCCTTCGACGTGAAGAAACTCTTTCAGCGGATCGATCTGCTCAACACCGACAATCCGCACGGGGAGTTCTACCTCACCGACATCGCGGCTATCCTTCAGCGCGACGGCGAAAGTGTGATGGCCGTTCGTGCCCAAAGTCCCGAGGAAGTCCTCGGCGTCAATACTCGTATCGAACTCGCTGCCCTCGACTCCTATCTTCGCGACCAGAAAGCGCGCGAGTTGATGGCCAGCGGGGTCACTATCTTCCGTCCGGAAACTTGCGTGATCGATTCGGACGTCACGGTTGGCGCCGATACGGTGATCGAGCCCTTCGTACAGCTTCTGGGCCACACTGCAATTGGTGCCGATTGCCGCATTCGCTCCGGGACGGTCATCACCAATTGCCGTCTTGGAAACAACATCACCGTTAAGCACGGATGCATTATGGAGGATTCGACAGTAGATAACTCGGCCGTCCTTGGCCCCTACTCGCACCTCCGTCCCGCCAGCCAGATTGGCGTAGGCGCGCATGTCGGCAACTTCGTCGAGACCAAGAAAACACGCCTCGGTAAAGGGTCCAAGGCCAACCATCTCACTTATCTTGGCGACGCTGAAATTGGCGAAGGCGTCAACATCGGCGCCGGAACTATCACCTGCAACTACGATGGCGTCAATAAGTTCAAGACCGTTATCGACGACGGCGTCTTTATCGGCAGCGACACCACGCTCGTCGCTCCCGTACGCATCGGCAAGGGCGCATACGTCGGCGCATCGTCGTGTATCACGCAGGACTTACCGGATGATTCGCTTGGATTGACGCGTCCGCCGCTCGTGATTAAGGAAAACTGGGCAAGCGCAAAACGGGAGAAGTTGAAGAAACAGAAATCCTGAAAGACACCGCAAGGAGAGAAGGTATCGGGGTCTTCGATTGACGATGGCCCCGTTTCTATTGCGTTTTCTTCCAGGCTGGTGCCGACGCGGGCACTGTGCCCTCTTCCGTTTCCGAGCAGTCGCAGTAGTCGAGACTGCACTCGCGACAGTTGCAGGTTCTCGGATGCATGGTGGATGAAATTTTGCTCGGCTTGATATCCGCGGCAGCGGCGGCTTCCGCCTGGGCAGCAATTCCCGGAACTTCCGTTTTCTTCGCCATGTTGCTATCTAACCGCGACAGGTACCTGCCAGCCGTGACGCACGTCACTGGGCGATGTGAGCCTCGTTTTCGGCGGGCAACACGTCCATGAACGGGCTCACCGAGAACACAGCCCTGCCCGCTCCCGGCTCTCCGTATCCCGGAGGCGCGCTCAGTCCGTGCTTCGCCATGGTGTCGCGGTAAACCTCCAGCAGCCGCAAATGATACTCCAGCGGAGCACCATTCGGGTTCGCATTTCCTAGCGGCGTATTCGGCTCCGGACACCACGTCGTAAACCGCGGCGTAATTCCCTTCGCCATAAAGTATTCCAGGCCCTCTTGTGTCGATCGGACCGCGACTTCAACGTCATCGTACCCGTGCGGCTTTGCCATCTCTATTCCGGCCACAAAGTTTGGGATCACATACTGCGGCTCGAACACTGTTGCCGCGTCCACAATCCGCCGCATCCACTCGTCGCGCCCAACGTAGCGGTCTTTTCCCGGACACATCTTCGCAAACAGCTCGCGGTCCCAGATCTCGTAGTTCGGGTGATAGATCTTTGTCCCTGCCGCCTTCAGCCGCTTTACTTCTTCGACCGGCCAGGCTTGCGTCACAACCTTGCTGATCCACCGTCCCGGATAGCGCGCTTCGATCTCTTCCACGTATTGCAGGTAGAACTCGAGTTCGGTCATGCCGCCCAGTTTGGAGGTGATGCTCCCACCCGTCAGCGTGTAGGCCTTTGCCGGTCCATCCGTTGCGGCAATTCGATCCAGCGCCGCCAGGATGTCATCCGTCTTCTTCACGCCCGTGTATGGACGCCCTGCTTTAATCTGTTCGCGGTAGTTGTGGTTGATGTCGCAGAACTGGCACTCTTCTTTTTCGCCGAAGTACTGGCAGATGCGGAAGACCGTCAGGTAGATCAGGTAGCCCCACTGGATCGTCGGCGCGATCTCCGCCACCGGACGCCCGTCAGCCAACCGGTCGCGATAGTGCGGCGGCATCGGCGGCAGCGTCACCTGCGAGAGCCTCTCCCCATCCACCGTCAGCCAGCGCTGCCCTTCCAGCATCACCACGCGATAAGGCGACGCCGGGTTTAGCCTTACTGAAACTACCGTGCGTCGCAATCCGAGCGACCCGCCGTGCAGCGCAACCTCTTCTGGAGCCTTCCACTGGCTGTGTTCGTCCAGCTCCGATTGCTTCACCATGTTGAATGAGAAGATAAAGTACGATTTTGGCTGATGCGAATCCGTGTCTCCCTGTCCCGGAGCGGGAATCAGGGCTTCCGCATCAAACGCCATCCCTCGGCGCAGCAAATCCGCCTTGATCACGGCCTCTGGTGGAAGGGTCGGATGCGCCTCAATGTGCTGAAAGAGTATCTGCTTCGTTTCCATCGCTTGTCACAGTTTTACAGAACGCCACACACTTGCGCAAATCCCCAATATGAGCACATTCATGGAAGGGGGTATTCCATAGGAGGGAGCGACATCCGTTGCCTTGTACCGTGCTTGTTGCTCGCCTTTCCGTTGCTTTTTTTACCTTTTCTTCTCCACTTTTTCTTTTCTACCTTCCCAACTCGTTACCGTTTGGTGACGTTCCCGTGAACTCCGGCGCCATTTCCCTCAAATAGTGCGACAATCTAACTGCATACTACTAATTGGGCCTGCTGGAAACTGTATCTATGGCGTCTACCCATAAGAAGATTATTGTCCGCAAAATGGACCGCGACACCGTCAACGGCTATGTCGCTGCGGGTGATTTCATTTCCGACGGTAAGCTTGAGCTGCTCAACACCGCCGGCAACGTCGTCCTCATCGACTTGAAGGAGGTCAAGGGGATCTATTTTGTCCGCGAATTCAGCGACTCTGAATCCTTGACACGCAAGACGTTCACCACTCGTCCCCGCGTCGAAGGACTCTGGGTGCGCCTGCGCTTCCGCGACAACGAAACCGTCGAGGGCCTTATGCCCAACGATCTCACTCAGATCACTCCCGACGGCTACTTCGTTAATCCACCCGACACGCGCTCCAACACACAGCGCATCTTCGTTCCGCGCACCGCTCTCGCCGAACTTACGGTTCTCGCCGTCATCGGCTCCGGAGCCCGTCGTCGCAAGCAACCCACAGCAGAGTCCCCGCAGGTACCTTTGCTTTTCGAAGGCTGATTCCCTCTTCGCGGCCTCATAGACAAAATAAAAAGCCGGCATGAGCAGTTAGCTCACACCGGCCGTTGCATTATCTGCCTGGTCTCAGTACCACTTGGCAATGATCTTCCAGACGCCGTTTGTCGCGTATGTCGTCTGAAGGATCTTCACGTAGACGTTGTTGCTTGCATCTGCTCCCACGCTGATCGTGTACCCGCCCTGTCCGCCGGTATCCGTCCTCAATGTCTGGATTGCCGTTGGATCATTCCAGTTGCGGTAGACCAGATAGTCGCCCTGCAACACAGCCGAGTTCGTGTCCGAATTTACGTCGTGCACCATCGCCCACACCTCAAGGTGCGTAGCGGACCACCCCGGCTGGTTAAACAGATTCTCAAGAGCGGTATCGCCCGGGTTTAGCAATGTTCCCGAGAAGGTCGATACGGTGCGTCCGTCATTCCCGGCCGGACCAGCCGGACCTTGCGGACCAACAGAACCTTGCGGGCCTACCGGACCGGCTGGCCCAGAGGGTCCCGCAGGTCCCGTTGCACCGGCAGCGCCGGTCGGCCCGATTGGACCGATTGGTCCCACCGGACCCTGTGCACCAGTAGCACCCGTAGGGCCTTGCGGACCCTGTGGCCCTTGTGGGCCGGTGAAACCCATCGGCCCCATTGGCCCCATCGGCCCGGTCGCGCCGGTCGCGCCCACTGCCCCGACCGTCAGCACGAAATTTGTTGCGTCGTCGTCATCGGCGTCATGCCGATTACGCTGCGTCCTGGCCACCGTCAACAGGTACGAGCCAGGATTGCTCGCCACGCTGGCAGGCAGCGTTGCAATGATCTGTGTTGCCGTGTTGCTAGTGACAGCGATTGCCGCCCCATTCAGAGTCACCGTTACATTCGCGGGGAAGTTCGTTCCATCAACATACACGGTGTTACTTGTAAGGTCGGCGGAAGCATTCACAATCGTGGTTCGGTGACCATGGTCATCGGCGCGCGCTACGCTCATTGTGCATAATATGAGCGCAAACAAACCAAACACTGTTATGCAGCGTCGTCTCATCAAGATCTCCTCTTAATTCACTTGAAGTTGGGCAGGGTCGGTAAACACCACGATTCATGGAAGACGAGTAACGCGTTGCCGCACACGATACCCTTGTTACCTAGAGCAGTCAATCCATATATTGATATAGCCAACAATTCTCCGCCACACCCCAATGGCACTTTCTTCTGAGCATTACTCGGGGAAACCCAGGCCCATCACAGGTTTTGATGAAAGAAGCAGAAGGTATTGATCAAGGCGTAATCATGGACGAATGATGTTGCCCTCAAAGTACTATCCCGGCGTCCGGCCACACGTAGTTGTTGGAATGGAAGTACTGCTTTTTCTCTGAAGCCTCGTTACGGTAATCCTCGAGGCAATATCCGCTGGACACCCCTTACCCGACAATCGCCAGCATCTTCAGAACGTGCAGGCCGATATCCGCATTGCCGCTCACCTGCACATGCTCCCGCGCTTCATGACGTCCAATTCCCTTGGTAAATATCCGCCATGCGATTTCCTGGGGAATGATTGTCTCCGCTATTAGTTCTCCCACCGGAGAACCCACCAGTTGCCAGTCTCTCTCGCTGCGAAGCAGGTGCCAGCTTCCGCCGCACTCACCTGAGATATTGATCTGCACCCTGTTCCCTGTCTTCGCGGGAACGGGGCGGTACGTAAAGGGCAACGCCCGCATGAAGCAATCCAACACCGGATAGTACAGCTCACGCGTCATGATCCCCTCGCGCCCAACCGCCAGTCGTATCTGTTGCTGGTGATGCCACCGCTCCGTGTACTCACGCGCCACGTCGAACCAATTCGCCGACGCCATCTCTCCCGCCCAGGTCACCGCGAACTTCGCCGCCCCGTAGGGGTCCAGCAATGCGAAGTAGTCGCTCATCTGCCGGCAGGCCACTTCCATCAGCGAAATCAGCACATCCGGACTCAAGCGCCGGTACATCGCCACACCTTCGTCGTTCAACCGGTTGATGTGAGTCACCAGGTCGGCATACGACCGAATCTCCGCCGCCTCTACCTCATATCCATCGCGTGCGATAGACAGACGCCGAAGCTGCGTATCCAGCAGATGCGCCGCCACGTCCTTCACTGTCCACTTGCCCGCCAGAGTCCCTCGCGCCCAGTCGTCTGCCTCCAGTGATCGCAGCAACTCCACTAGTTTTCCGTCCAGCTTGCCAAAGAGATGCGACGTCAGCACCGGTTGCAGGGTTTCGCTCGTATCAGCCATGCCGCAATTCTACCTGTTCACGCTCATGTTCACTGCCTGCGTTTTTCATGATTGACGTTTCCACCCACCGTATATATCTTTCGTGGTGCCGGACAGCCGACTATGAAAATCACCCAACGTGATCTGGAACTCGCCGTGACCGATGCGGGGCTTCCCGCCGAAAATGCACATTCCATTTGGCAGAATCTTTTAACCCGCTCTGACGCCGAAGCGCACTTCGAGCCCGCTCATGTTGGCTATTACTTTGGAGCACTGCTAGTCATTGGGGCCATGGGGTGGTTTATGTCCAAGGGATGGGACTCATTTAGTGGCTGGCAACTTTCGACCATCTCTATTGGCTATGCGGTCATCTTTCTCATTGTTGCGAACAGGCTCGCGGCACAACCGCTTTTTCGTATTCCGTCCGGCTTACTCGCCACTATGGCAGTGTGTATGACTCCGTTGGCAGTTTACGGCATTGAACGGCAGTTCAATTTTTGGCCCACCATGGCTCCTGGCTCATATACCAATTTTCACCCATATATCAATGCCAACTGGGTCGCCATGGAAATTGCCACCGTCTGTGCGGCCTTTATCGCGCTTCGCTTCTTCAAGTTTCCGTTCCTGACGGCCCCGGCTGCGTATGCGATCTGGTATCTCTCCATGGATGCCACCGCTCTTATCTTTGGACGCACCTGGAACTGGCGAGACCAATGCATGATTTCCGCCGTGCTTGGAGCCATCATGCTTCTTGTCTCCTACTGGTTCGATGGGAAATATAAGCTCGACTATTCGTTCTGGGGATATCTCTTCGGGCTCATGATGTTTACAGGCGGCTTGTCCTCCATGGGCCACGGCACACAACTCGGCAAGTTCGGATACTTCCTTGTTCACCTTGCATTGATTGCAGTGTCTCTCGTCCTTCGTCGCCGGGTCTTTTTAATCTTCGGAGCGTTGGGTGTGTTCATCTACCTCTGTGATGAGGCTTATACATACTTCCGCTTTTCCGTGGCCTTCCCATTTGTCCTGACCGGCATAGGTCTCGGACTGATTTTTGCCGCCATGCAGTACAAGAAACACGAAGTTGTACTGGAGCAAAAGATTCGCTCGCTACTTGCCCGTAAGATCGCGGCATAGATCCCGCCAAGTACTGCCATGTACGATACAGAATGAACATCTCACTCTGCCACCTTGCGTGATTCACGCGCCCGGCGGGTTCCATCCATATCCCTTTGGTTTTTTCCCCACTGACACTCGCCCGTCCTCGTTGTACCCTATTCAGGATCATGAAGCTCTCAGACATCGCATCCGCACTCGCAGTCACACTTGAAAATGTCTCCGGCGATCTGGACATTACAGGCGTGGCCGGCATCGAGGAGGCTGGGCCGTCACAGCTTACCTTCATCGCAAATCCCAAGTACGCCTCGGCCGCGCGCACTACTCAGGCGGCCGCCGTCATCGTCGCGCAGGACTTCCCCGCCGAGGGACGTCCCGTAGTCCGTTCCTCCAATCCTTACCTCACCTTTGCACGCGCTATTGAACTTTTCTATCGGCCGCCGGCTTACAAACCCGGTATTCATCCCACTGCCGTCATCCATCCCTCCGCAAAGATCGGCTCCGGTGCGCACATCGGCCCTTACGTAACCGTCGACGAGAACGTCGTCATCGGTGAGCGTTGCGTACTCCTCTCGCACGTGGTCATTTATCAGGGCGCTACCATCGGCAACAACTTCTTCGCGCACGCTCACGCCATCGTCCGCGAGTATTGCCGGCTCGGCGACGGCGTGGTGCTCCAGAACGGCGTCATCATTGGTGCGGATGGCTTTGGCTTCGCCCGCGACGGCGATCACTGGCACAAGATCGTCCAGGCAGGCATCACCATCCTGGGAGACGACGTAGAAGTTCAGGCCAATGCCTGCGTCGACCGCGCCAGCATTGGTGAGACGCATATCGCCAACGGCGTGCGCATTGACAACCTCGTCCAGGTCGGACACGGATGCACTGTGGGCGAAAACACGATGCTTTGTTCGCAGGCTGGGCTGGCCGGCTCCACCAAGGTGGGGAAAAATGTGATCCTTGCCGGTCAGGTCGGCGCCGCCGGCCATCTCACCATCGGAGATGGAGCCATCGCTACGGCACAAACCGGCATCCCGCACGATGTTCCGCCCAACACCATGGTCAGCGGATACCCCGCAATCGAAAACAAGCAGTGGCTACGCGCGGTCGCCGTCTTTAACCGTCTTCCTGAAATCGCAAAAGCACTTCGCAGGCTCGAACGCGGAAAGGAATAAGAGGATATTCCGCATTACACGATTGCAGCGCCCCGAACCGTGCGCGTTTGCACGAGAATGAGCATCGCGCTTACATTAACAGTAGCGTGGGTTCCCGCCTTGATTCGTTCGTGTTGGAGGATTGCATGTCCAAGAGACTTTTGCGCTCTACTGTCGTCGCCGCCATTGCGTTCGTTACCTTCGCGCTCGCAGCCTGTAACTACACCAAACCCTGGATGCACATCGATGTGGTGAACAACAGCGGAGCGGAGATTCGTAATGTCGAAGTCGATTATCCAGGCGGATCATTCGGCCTCTATCTTCTGGGCAACGAACAGACGCATCGGGAATTCGTGCAAGTCTCAGGTCCCTGCATTTTCAAGTTGCGGATGGCGGATAAGCAGGGCAACCAAAAGATCACTAAGGGATTGGATTTCGGCGATAAGTGCCCTAATGAAATCTCCTTCAACGTCGGCCCGAACCTTCTCATCAACGGTACAGTGACGCGCCCCTGATTTTCAGCGCGCGCGAACGTTGCTTCCGCCGCGATACCGTTCTGGAAGTCCGCTATTGATCGCATCGTATACCGCACGCATGAGTGCCTCGCGATCACGATAGTCCTTCGGATCTACCGGTGGGTGCAGTTTGGCCGTGACTGTTTGCGGATGCACGGTCCACGAACCCTTCGGCCATGCCTCATACGTGTCGATCATCGTGATCGGAACAATTGGGACCCCGGACTCCATCGCCATGTGGAACGGCCCTTTTTTGAATGGCAGCAATTTGCCGTCGCGTGAACGTGTCCCTTCCGGGTACACCAGCATCGAGTGTCCTGCACGCAGTACAGCCACGCCTTGCTTCACGCTTTCGATTGCGGCATCGCGGTTCCTGCGGTCCACCGGCACGAGGTAGGCCATTCGCATCGCTGTCGAGAGAATCGGGATGCGGAACAGTTCCTTCTTCACCAGTACCGACATTTGCCTCTTCAACAGCGGCACAACGACTGGCGGGTCGAGGTTCGAGACGTGATTTGACATGAAGATATACGCCTGCGCCGGATCCATTTCGTCCCATCCGGCCCTGCGTGTACGTACACCCGAGAACCACACTCCCCCGCGTGCTCCCCACATTCCGAGCCGCCACAAGAAATCGATGCGTCGCGTGATCAGCGTGACCGGAAACCCAATCAGTGCTCCCAACGGTGTGTACAGCACCCAGAAACTCACCATCAGCAAAGCGCGGATCAATTCGTCATCCCCTGCGCCGCTGCTTCATCTTCGCCATGAATCCATGCACTTCGGCGCGCCATCTGCTCCGCCGTCACGCCCGGCAAGTCTTCCAGCGAATACTGGTCCACTGTGCGTGTCCCCATCCTTATTTTCAATTCTCGTTCCCCCAGCGCTCCGCGCAGCGAGAGCAGGATCGTCTCGCCCGGTTTCGCATTCTCCAGCTGCGACAGGAACTCCATCGCCGGTCTGCCATTGATTCCGGCGATCACATCGCCAGGTTGCACACCCGCGCGTTGCGCATCGCTTCCGTCTGACACTCGAGACACAACCAGGGTTCCACCTATCCTCCGTGACACGATAAAGCCGAGATACGGTGCCTCAACACTCTTCTTCACCAGGCGCAATCCCACCGTCGCAAAAAACTCGTCATACGGAATCGGTGCAACCCCTGCAACGTACTTCCGGAAAAATTCTCCGAAGTTGCCTCCCGTTAGGGTCTCCGCTGCCTGCTCCACACTCGCCGAGCCGTTAAAATATTTTCCCTGCTTTGCCCAGTGTTCGTTCATGTACTGGAATAGATCCCGAATAGAGCGCGTGCCGTGCGATGCGCGCAGCATCTCAAGATCCAGTATTTCGCCAAGTATCTGCCCCTTGTTGTAGTACGAAATGCTACGGTCCGGCTGGTTATACGCTGGATACTTGTCCAGCCACGTGTCAAGGCTCGATTCCTCCACGGACTGCGTAAGCCGCGCTGGCCGTGCCTCCAGCATCTCGATCTGGTCCGCCAATCGCCGCAGGAACTGTTGATCGTTCATCAATCCTGCACGCACCAGTATGTGTTCAGCGACTGTACTGGTCATGCCCTCGCTGAACCATAACACCCGCGTGTAGTTCTCTTTCGTGTAATCCACCGGTTCGAGCGACTGCGGACGAATCCGTTTCACATTCCATAGATGGAAAAATTCATGCGCCGTCACGCTCGCAAATCCGAGCGATCCATCGTTCAGGCGCGACGCGCTCACATCAATCGCCGTGCAGTTTGCGTGTTCCATTCCGCCGCCGCCCGGTCCGCGCGGGAAGTGATAAATAAACGTGTACTGCGAGTAAGGCCGGTCATGCATCCACTCGGTCTCGGCACGCTCAATCTTCTCGTCTACCGACTGCACCTTTTTCGCATCGTAGTCACCGGGAATCGCGTCGATCACCGTGCGATACTCCGCGCCATTGTCCTTCCACGTCAGGAGCTGGAATGTCCCAGCTTCAATCGGAGCGTCCACCAGCGCATCGTAACTCGGTGCGCGAAACGTCCAGGTGCCAGACTGCGTATCCTCCGTGGTGGGCAGCGCCGCAATCGCCTTCCATTCTTTCGGGATATCCGCCAGCGTCACCGTCGCCGGCAGTTTACGTGACGCGTTCGAATACAACAGCACTTGCGCCAGGTTCAGAAACGCGTGACGATCATTGACCTGAGCTCCGAACGGTCCGGCATCGTTCAGTTGAATGTCGTACTCAATCACGCCGCAACCGCTCGCCGGCCCAACCTGCCACGTCGTCTTGTCTAACTTCTTCACCGCCAGCGGATGTCCCACCGCGTCGTGTGCCGACAACCACTTCACGTTCACTGCAAAGTCGCGCACTTCGTAAAGCGCATTCCACACCGGGAGCACGAAGTTTCGCGTTGTCCCCGTTCCTTCGAACTGCACGCTGACATGCGCAATGTTGTTGTCGCGGTCGAGCGCCGAAATCATGTATCTAAGGCGTGCATCCTTGTCTTGCTGCGCGCAGTTGAGTGTCGCCGGAACTGCGGCAAGCAGGGCCTCGCCATAACAGAGAGTTGCCAGAAATATCAGCGTAGCCGCGAACTTCAGTGCCCACGTCTTCTTCATTTGCCTTCCTCTTTTCGCAGTTCCGCAATCCGTGACGGCAGCTTCTCATAGATGTCGCCAAATCCCCCATTCGAAAGAATCGCCACCACGTCGCCCGCCTTTGCTTCGGGAGCAATTGTCGCCACAATTTCGTCTGCGTTCGCCAGTTGGCGTGCGTGCTTGCCCGCTTGCTCCAACTCTGCCGTCAGTTCCGCTACATTCAGGCGCTCTTCCGGCCTTAATGCGTCTGTCTGCTTGAAAAACACGCTCGCAATGACGACCTCGTCCGCCAGCGCAAGACTCCTTGTCAATTCGTGCTGGAAAATATTTCTCCGCAAGGTGTTTGATCGGGGCTCCAGCACTGCCCACAGCCGCCGTCCCGGATAACGCACTCGCAGCGCCTTCAACGTCTCTGCGATCGCCGTCGGATGATGCGCAAAATCATCGACAACCGTCACTCCGCCGATTTCCGCCCTCACTTCCAAGCGCCGCTTCACGCTCTTGAATGTTCGCAGCGCCTCGGTAATCGCCTCCACCGGCACGCCGTAGTCGAATGCCAACGCCGCTGCCGCCGTCGCGTTCAGCACGTTGTACTCGCCAGCCATCCCGAACTCAAACTCCGCCCACGGCTCGCCTCCCCGAAGAACCTTCCACATCGTTCTCGATGACTCATACACCGCATCCACAATCCGCCACTGCGATCCTTCGGCGAATCCATAACGTTCCACCCCGCAGAATGCGCGCTCCACGCACTCGCTCACCGTGGCGCTTCCGTCCCATGCGATGACCCTTCCGTTCCGCGGTACCAGGTTCACCAGCCGGCGAAAGGCAAACTTCACCGCCTCAAGGTCGCGGTAAATATCCGCATGATCGAACTCCACCGAGGTCAGAATCACTCCGTCCGGAAAGTAGTGCAGAAACTTCGGTCCCTTGTCGAAGAACGCCGTATCGTACTCGTCGCCTTCGAGGATGAATTCATTTCCACCCGTCACTGCGAAACTCGATCCGAAATTCTCCGCGAGGCCGCCGATGAGGAATGACGGATTGCGCCCTGCCACCTGGAAAACCCACGCCAGCATCGACGTTGTAGTTGTTTTGCCGTGCGTTCCGGCTACTACCAACCGCTGCTTGCCCAGCAGAAACTCGTCGTGAATCACAGCCGGCATCGATGTAAACGGCAAGCGCTCTTCCAACACGTATTCCAACTCTGGATTTCCGCGTGAAATTGCGTTCCCCACGATCACCATGTCTGGTCGCGGTTCCAGGTTGCGCGCGTCGAAGGGTTGCGCCAATGGAATTCCCAAGCCCGAAAGAAAGTCAGACATCGGCGGATACGCGGCCGCATCCGAACCGCGTACCGCAAATCCGCGGCTCTTGAGCATTCCCGCCAGCGAAGCCATTGCCGTGCCACAAATACCTATCAGATGGATCGTTTTTCCGTTCATTCCATTCCAAGGGTCCTACGGATTCACTGCAACTGCCACGCACAGGCTCGCGCCATCGCGTCGCGCCTCCAGTGTCACTTCGCCACCGACCGGCAGCGTCACATTCTTTCCGGTCACGTGGCCCGATGGCACGCCATAGATCACCGGCACTCCCAGCCCGCCAACCATGCGCATGATGACTTCTTCCAGCGTGTAATTCTGGCCGCCCGGCTGCACGCAATCCTTCATCTCTCCGAAGACGAGCCCGCGAAGGCCATCCAGCTTTCCAGCCAGCTTCAACTGCATCAGCATACGGTCAATCTGATATGGCTTGGCGCCAACGTCTTCGAGAAACAAAATCTTCCCTCGCGTTTGCACTTCGTACGGAGTCCCCAGCGATGCCGCGATTATCGACAGACATCCTCCATAGAGCTGCCCAGACGCGTTTCCCTCAACCAGAGTTTTCATGCCGGCCGTCGAAGTCGATTCGACTTCAAATGGCTCTCCGCTCAACGCCGCACTCCAGGACGCCAAATCAACGCTGTCTGCCTGCGAGAAATCGCTTGCCACCATCGGCCCGTGGAATGTCATCAGACCGTTGTCGCTGAACCACGTCAGCAGTGTTGTCACGTCGCTGTACCCGAGGAAGATTTTTGGGTATCGGAGGATGATCGATATATCTAAATGCTTTAGCAGATAATTGCAGCCGTAACCGCCGCGTGCGCAAAGGATCGCTTTCACTTCCGGACGCGCGAACATCTCCATGATCTCGCGCGCTCGCCGTTCGGCTGATCCCGCAAAATAGATGTCCTTCTCAAAGATGGAGTCGTCGAAGAACGGCACGTATCCCATAGTACGCAGCCTCGCACAACCCGCCTCGAATGCCACTCTGTCAAATGCGCTCGCCGGAGCCACGATTCCAATCGTGTCACCCACGCGTAGAGCGTCTGGGCGCAACGGTTCTCCCGCAGGCCCTGCGTCGCGTTGGATGCTTTCGCTCATTCGCCTGCCATGTTAAATGAAAACTCAGAGGAAATACTCGCCTTGCGCGATCAATCGTGCCGGTCCCTCCAGGAAAAGCTCATCATCCCACTCAACCGTCTGTGTCCCGCCCGGAGCAACCACTCTCACGCGCCGCTCCACTCTTCCCGCGGCAATGGACGCTACCGCCGAAGCAGACGATCCCGTGCCCGATGATTGCGTCTCTCCTGCCCCCCGCTCAAAGATGCGAATCTCGATCTCGTCGCGACTCACCACGCGCACGAACTCGACATTCACGCCTGCCGGAAACCGCGTCGTCTCCGCCTGGATTTTCGTCGCCAGCTCCCGCCATTCTTGCGGAAACTTCTCGCAGAAGACAATAAACTGCGGATTCCCCACCGAAACATATGTTCCGCGAATCTCCTTGTCTTCCACCGTTAATCGCTCTTCGTCGCTCACCTGCGGCCTGCCCATCGCGGTACGGAAGTCGAATGTCTCGCCGTTTCGCGACACCAGCTCGCACGTCTTGATGCCCGCATCCGTCGCAATCACTACCTTCTTTTTGTTTGTCTGCGACACATGATGCGCGGCCACACAGCGCGTTCCGTTCCCTGATATCTCCGCGAACGAGCCGTCCGAGTTAATCAGCGACGCGCGAACGTCTGCGCCCTCGGTCTCCGATATCCACTCCACGCCATCGGCGCCTACCCCGTAGTTCCGGCTGCAAATTGCCCGCGTGAATTCCGCCTTGTCACCGGAAACATGGCGCGACTCAATCACTAGAAAATCGTTACCGCACGCCGTTGCTTTCACAAAAGGCACCGAATTGCTTCTCTGCTTCTCCAAGGACTGTCCCTCTCTCCACGCTGCGAATTCTGCTGGATTCTATCATCCGCGTGCCACGCGTCTCGTCGCAGTCAGCTCTTTCGCGCAGCAAAAAAGCCACGGCGCAAACCGTGGCTTCTTCACTCACATCGTTGCGATTACCGGCCTCCGCGATCTCCACCCGGACGTCCGCCACGTCCGCGCCGCCGCCGGTTATTATTACTGCGCCCACCGGGGCCCCCGGGACCGCTGTGCGGCCTGGGTTCGCGCTGCTCGCCGCCGTCACCGCCTTCTACGCGGTTGAAGTTCGGTTCGTCGTCAGCGTCTTCGTGCCCGCCCTCGAACGTCACTGGCTCGGTTGCGTCGCCCGCTGGCGCAGCTTCACCTTCGCCAGCGCCTGACGCCTGCGCCATCTTTGCGCGCTGCTCTTTCAGGATCGCCTTGCGCGAAAGCCGAATGCGATTGCCTTCCACGGCCAGAACTTTCACCAGCACCTGGTCGCCTTCGTTCAATTCGTCCTTGATGTCCTTGATCCGGTGCTCTGCTACTTCGGAGATATGCAGCAGACCATCCGTGCCCGGGAAGATCTCGACGAACGCTCCAAATTCGGCCAAGCGCGTCACAGTGCCAAGATACGTCTTGCCAACTTCCGGCACCGCCGTGATGTCGCCGATCATCTTCAGCGCCTTTTCTGCCGCCGCGCTGTCGCTCGACGCCACGCGTACCGTACCGTCGTCTTCCACGTCGATCTTCACGCCCGTCGCTTCCACGATCCCGCGGATGACCTTGCCTCCCGGCCCGATCAACTCGCGGATTTTGTCCGTCGGAATCTTCAGCGTGTAGAACCGCGGCGCGAACTCGCTGACCATGGTGCGGCCCGAGCTGATCGTCTCGCTCATCTTGCCGAGAATGAACAGCCGTCCGCGCTTGGCCTGCGCCAGTGCCTCACGCATGATCTGCGGCGTGATGCCCATGATCTTGATGTCCATCTGCAGCGCCGTGATCCCTGCTTCCGTGCCTGCGACCTTGAAGTCCATGTCGCCGTAATGATCTTCGGCGCCCGCGATGTCCGTCAGGATGGCGTATGCGTCGCCTTCCTTCACTAGGCCCATCGCCACGCCGGCCACCGGTGCACGTAGGGGAACGCCGGCATCCATCATGCTCAGCGAACCGCCGCAAACTGTTGCCATCGATGACGATCCGTTCGACTCCAGGATGTCCGAGACCACGCGGATCGCGTACGGGAAATCGTCTTCAGACGGCAGTACTGCCAACAGTGCGCGTTCCGCCAGGGCTCCGTGGCCGATCTCTCGCCGTCCCGCTCCGCGCAGGAACGAAACCTCTCCGACTGAGAACGGCGGGAAGTTATAGTGCAGCATGAACCGCTTCTTCGCTTCGCCCTCGAAGCGTTCCAGCCGCTGCATGTCTTCCCCTGTGCCGAGCGTTGTTGTCACCAGTGCCTGCGTTTCGCCGCGGGTAAAGACTGCCGACCCGTGCGTGCGTGGCAGTACACCCGCCTCCACCCAGATGTCGCGAATCTGGTCGAACGCACGTCCATCCGGACGCCGCCGGTCTTTCGTTACCTGCTCGCGGAAGATTTCCTCGCGCAGCATCTCGTAGTACTTGCCGAGCTTCGCGCGGCCCTCCACGTCTTCTTCCGGGATCTCGGCTTTCAGTTCGTCCTTGATCGCCTTGACCTTCGCCTGGCTGTCGAGCTTGGGATACTTCTCCGTGTTGAGCGCGTCCGCGAGCCGCCCGCCCACCTTGGCGCGCAGCGCATTCAGATACTCGGTGTCGATCGCTACCGGCTCCACCACACGCTTCGGCTTGCCCGCGCGCTGTGCCAGCTCGCTGATTGCCGCACAAATCTTCTTGATCTCGGCGTGGCCGAACTCGATGGCATCCACCACCTTGTCTTCGTCCACTTCCTTCGCGCCCGCTTCAATCATCACAATGCCATCGCTTGTTCCGACGACCATGATGTTCAGCTTGCTATCGTGTTGTTCGCTGTATGTCGGGTTGATAACCAGTTCATCGTTCACCAGGCCCACGCGCACCGCGCCAATCGGGCCCGCAAACGGAATATCCGACAGCGCCAGGGCCGCCGAAGCTCCATTGATCGCCGCAACGTCCGGGTCATTCTCCGTGTCCGCCGATAGCACAAACGCAATCACCTGCGTCTCCGACCGGAATCCTTCTGGGAACAACGGGCGGATCGGCCGGTCAATCTGCCGGCTCGTCAGGATCTCGCGCTCGCTGGGACGCCCTTCGCGCTTGATGAATCCGCCGGGAATTCTTCCTCCGGCGTACGTGTATTCGCGGTAATCGACCGTCAGCGGGAAAAAGTCGATACCCGCACGCGGTTCGGCGTTGGCGCAGGCCGTTGCCAGCACCACGTTGTCGCCCACGCGCACGATGCAAGATCCGTGCGCCTGCTTGGCGAGCTTTCCAGTTTCAAAACTGATAGCTTTTCCGCCGGCGAGTGTAACCGAGGTTTCTTGTTTCATTTTGTTCCTTCCAGAGGTGCGCGTCCTGCAATGGGTTTCCACCTGCAGGTCTGCGACGATTCAACTCGTTTGCCGCAGTGCCGGGGGCTTCCAGTGTGTGACACCGGAAGGTGGCGAGGTGGAGCCACAGGATGGGTGACGAGACCAGTCAGCACGATGCTCGATTCGATTGAACCTGCAGCCACTAGCCGCTCATCCCGTGTGGGACGCTGCCAAGACCACAAGCCGCCACCCCCACCCGGGGATGACGCAATGCACGTGTGCCGGTCCGGCCCGCAACGCCTTTCGGCGCAACTGTCCGTCCCGGCATGGAGGTCTTGCTTATTTGCGGATTCCCAGCTTCTGGATAACGGTCTTGTACCGCTCGGCGTCATACTTCTTCAGATAGTCCAACAAGCTGCGACGCTTGCTGACCATCATCAGAAGACCCCTGCGGGAAGCGTGATCCTTTTTGTGCGTACGGAAATGTTCCGTAAGCTGCCCAATGCGTTCGCTCAACAGAGCAATCTGCACTTCGGGGCTACCGGTATCCGTTGTGTGGGTTTGATACGCGTTGATAATGTTGGACTTCTGATCTCGTGCTAACACGGAAACTGACGCGCTCCTGCTTCTCTTTAATCAATCCTGTAACGAGAAACAGGTTATCATGCGCCTCACGGAAGTGTAAAGGCGACTTACACTTGCACATCCACTGCACTGGAAGCGCAACACCATCTTCGCCGTTTCCTAAGTGTTCTGCTTCGCCATCGCAATCCGAATCATCTGCGTTGCCGGAGGTCGCGAAAATGTCGTGAACAGATTGATGGCAAACAGCGTGATCGCCGTCAGTTCCGTAAACGCCGAAATCGGCAGCACCTTCCAGGCCCAGGCAGCATATTCCTGATACGCCAGCACCTCTGAACTCACTCGTAACGCGCATCCGATATTCAGCAGCAGCAGTGCCGCAAACATCAACCTTGGGCTGAACAGCAACCGCATACCGGAAAAAGCCGGCAACACTCTCTGCCCCACGGCAAACACCATCGCTGCCAGGAATCCCCCCGTCAACGCGTGGCGCGATGCACCCCAAACTCCCTTCTCGTTCACGATTGCGGCCCACACTCCGAGGGCTGCCGCCACAATCGCCCATGCATATGCGATTCGTATAAATACCGGGTAGCTCGGATGGACGCCATTTACCTTGGCCGGACGCGCGCTCTTCTCAAAAAGCCTGAGCGCCAGCGGGGCCGTCGCCGCCGCCGCCAATGTCAACACCGCTCCTGTCTTCGCCGCGCCCGCTCCGCCCAGAATCACTGCCACAGCCGCCAGCAGGAACGCCGTCACCAGCATCCGTTCCCGCGTCTCGCGGAGCCCAAGAAAGATCGGCAACCACTTCGCACTGAATCCCCACACAAACAGCACCAGAAATCCCCACGTAATCAACGCTAGAAAGCTCTGGTCAAACTCTGGCGTAAACGCCGGGGTGGTTGAATAGATCGCCGCCTGGAAGCATCCCACCAGGTTCATCACCACCGCCGCCAGCATTCCCACCGTCGCGCCGATGACGACCTTTGCCCACGTTTCAAACTTTGTTTTTTTCTCTGTGTTCTGCTTCGCGGGTTTGTGCTGTGCGACGTTGCGGAAAAAGATAAGGAACGCCGCCAGCTCCAGCACCGCCGACGCTGGCATCAGCACTCTCCACTCCCAGCCGTAGACGCACGTCACCCAGCGCATGGCAACGCCTGTTGTCCACAGCGCCCAGCATGTACGCGCTGCCCTCACGGCCACCGGTTCTCCGCCACGCATTCTTGGAATCGAATGGAAGCCTATGCCGAGGATGAACGTGCCAATCCACCCGAAGACTTGCGCATGCCCGTGCGCTTGCAACCACGCCGGCGAAATCGTATTCGCCATCTCCCGGTTGCTGATCTTAATCAGGTTCCATACGCCGAGGAACGTCCCCGGCAGCAACATGAACGTCAGCCCCGTGCCGATGTATAGCATCAGCATCCGCGACAGCCCAATCTCGCGCTGCCGCATTTTCTCGTACGCTTCGTCAATCGCCGGAGTCGAACCGTCGCGCCTTACTGGAAATGTCTCTTGTGCTGCCATGCTTATAAGCTACCTGGACCGCCCGCGCGGCACGATGACTTATGTCACGCCAAGTTACGCATTCGAAGGGCCTCCAAGGCTGGCCGGTGGCGCTTCAGCGACTCACTACGCCACAACTTCCCAGCGCATCTTCGTCCCCGTCCTTCGGCCCCGCTGGTCCGCCGAACCGGACCTTTGCACTCATCTCTTCAATCGTGATCTCCACCACCAGTGTCGTTTCCAATTGCGCGGCCGACGCGGCTTCATAGTCCACGCCCGCGCTTCGTCCCGGGTGATACCTCGCGATCATCGCTTCCAGCAGTGCTGCTTTCTCCAAGTTGTCCGTTACTTCGCGTCCTCTGCCGAACACCATCACGCTGCGATAATTCATCGAGTGATACATCGCCGACTTGGAAAATACCAGTCCGTCCACCATCGTCACCGTCACGCACACCGGCCCGCCTTCGCACAGTTTGCGTAGCAGGCGGCTCGGCCGTCCGCCATGCAAATACAACTTTTCCAGCTGCATTTGCGAGTATTGGTACGACATCGGAATCACATACGATTGCCCATCCACGCAGAATCCGACGTGCGCCACCGCACCCAGTTCCAGAAACTCTCCAGCCCTCTCCGCCACAGCACGGTCTTTGTGCTGACGCACCGTGCTTCGTTCTCCGTCCATTTTCCCCATGTTCCGTCACCTCTTCTCCATCTTGCCGATGAATTGGTGTTTGCAAAAGTACAGGATTTGCATAAAGTGAAGGAGCCACTTTTGCCGTTATGTCTCGCGACGCCGCCTCCATCCCGTTCGCTATCTCGCTCGATTGCTCGTCGCGCCTGCCGCTCCACCGTCAGTTGTACGATGCCCTGCGCAACGCTGTTCTCTCCGGACGCCTCGCTCCCGGCTTCCAGCTTCCCTCTACTCGCCAGCTCGCCGCCGATCTTGAGCTCTCGCGTAACACAGTTCTCAACGCCTACGACCAGCTTCTCGCCGAAGGCTATCTGGAAGGCCACATTGGCTCCGGGACCTTCGTCGCCCGCTCTATTCCCGACATTGTCTTGCGCGCTCAGCCTGCTGCCCCCGTCATCGCACCCGCTCGGCTCTCTGCGGCACTTTCCGGCCGCGGACGCCAGTTCGTTGCCAACCAGGTCCGTCGCTTCCGCCGCCCTGGAGCCCCCGTTCCCTTCCGTATGGGCATCCCGGCGCTCGACGCCTTTCCCTTCGCCATTTGGTCGCGACTCTTCGCACAGCAGTGGAAGCGCCATCCCGCCGGCCTCCTACCGTATGGCGACTCCGCCGGATACCTGCCGCTTCGTCAGTCTGTCGCAACGTATTTGCAGATCGCCCGCGCCGTCCGTTGCCGCCCCGAGCAGGTCATCATCACCTCCGGTGCGCAGCAGGCGCTCGACCTTGCCGCCCGTGTGCTCGTTGATCCCGGTCAACCCGTCTGCATCGAAGATCCCGGCTACATCGGCGCCCGCATCGCCTTTCAGTCCGCCGGAGCGCGCCTCGTTCCCGTCGCCGTTGGCAGCGAAGGCCTCGATCTAGCCAAAGCGCAAAATGCTTGCCACCGCCCTCGCGTTATCTATGTCACGCCCTCGCACCAGTATCCTCTCGGTGCAACCATGACGCTGCCCCGTCGCCTCGAACTCCTCCAATGGGCGCAGCGCGTCCGCTCCTGGATCATCGAAGACGACTACGACAGCGAGTACCGTTACTCCAGCCGTCCCATCGCCTCGCTCCAGGGGCTGGACACCACCGGATCGGTTCTCTACGCCGGAACTTTCAGCAAGGTTCTTTTCCCTTCTCTGCGGCTTGGCTACATCGTTGTCCCGCCCTCGCTGGTCGAAGCTTTTGTCGCAGCCAAGGCCGCTGCCGACGGACAATGCCCCGCGCTTGAGCAGGCTGTCCTTGCGCACTTCATGGCAGAGGGCCACTTCGGACGGCATATTCGTCGCATGAGGAAGCTGTACGAGCAGAGGCAGGCAGCGCTCATTGAGACGATTGAGGAGGAATTGCCGGGGATTCTAACCGTCGGGCAACACGATGCCGGTATGCATGTCGTGGCTTGCCTTCCGCTCGGCATTGCCGACGCTCCCATCGCCGAGCTGGCGCTTCAGCGGGGCGTGGAATTGCAGCCTTTATCGTCTTATGGATTACGGCCGGTTCGCCGCGGAGGCTTTGTCATGGGCTATGCCGCCTACTCTCCTGCCGCCATGCGCCGCGCGGTCGCCATCGTTGGAGATATCGTTCGCCACGTTCTCGAATCCGGCAGACACCCCATCGGTTAGGGAACCTCTGATTAAGTTCTCCTGTTTCCACAGGCCTTGCGGGTAGAGTATCGCGAGATGAAGACTCACTCCCAACAGAGGACACTGGCGATGATGACGGGCTTCGAGCGGTACGGGAAGAAG
>Ga0307375_10000853_pt1 | contig 35530 bp, 25 predicted proteins | sample TR1MG_FD_202531 | JGI IMG/M metagenome (GOLD analysis project Ga0307375, IMG submission 202531) | Soil microbial communities from Risofladan, Vaasa, Finland - TR-1 | ecosystem: Environmental > Terrestrial > Soil > Coastal area > Acid sulfate soil | place: Finland: Risofladan, Vaasa | collected... | reverse complement strand
TCCTGCCCCTCGTACGTGACAAACTCCCCTCTTACGTTGCATTCCAGATGCATGGAGCATGCTAACATCGATCTTCGCTAATGGTAGGTCATTACTACTCTGTATTCGCCTATGAACGACCGATTTCTCGATACGCAATAAGACCCATCTCTCCATCCCACTGCCAGGCCATCCTCCAAGAACTTTCTGGCATAGTCACCTTTGATGATCATGGCTCATTAGTATTCAATCTTACATCTACTTCTTTACTCTCTCACATTGACATGATCGCCTATACGGAGAGCGATCTTCTCCAACGCATGTTTCTCCTCTCGCTATCTCATTTGGCCCTTCCTCTGCGAAACGATATGCTTTTTGGAAATGCGCCGTCCCAAAGTCTCATGCGACGCATTAAGGACTCTCGTTACCTCAACTACTGGATGCTATCGTGTTCGAATTGTGACGAACAGTATTTCCTGAATACTTGCGATACTGCCGCGAGTCTGAGTTCGATCGTTTCGTATCATGCCTGTATCGCAAGCTTAATCCATATGGGAAGGCTAGTATGTGCAGAGGTGGAGAAGAGATGTCCCTTGGCACGCGACGACGAACCGGCGTTTCCTACCCTATTTGGCTCTGTACCCTCCCAATTGGCGTACGTTTCAACAATGATTGCCAACTTTCGAAGCTATATGGATGACTTGGAACTGATGGTGCTCAACATACTGGATGGAGAGCGACAGCAGCGTGTCGATTCAGGCCCTTCATCGTCGTCGTCTTCATCATCGTCGTCTCCTTCTTCTGATGAACGTCAAGAATTGCTCCCACCACTGTTTGATATGAACATGGTATTGGAGAGACACGAACTCATGCGAAGGTGGCACAAGGAGATGCAGAGGTTGTCCAGCATCTTCTTCCCCGACGATCCTGTCGTCCTAACCGAGAAGATCTTCCCCAACAATTGGCACAAAAGCGCTAAAGTACAGACCGCATTGGCGTTTCTGGACCAATTCCTGCCAGGAAGACCCACGTTCTTGAGTAGATCGCAGGCCTCGAGATCTCTCGAACAGATCGACTGTCACTATCTTCACACTCAACTCGCTCTACTAGAACCCGAAGCAGATAATGGTCTTTGGCTGGATTTCCCCTGGAATGTCGCTGACGAGACCAATCCAACTGAGAGGATGGTCATCATGGAGAAACTCTGGGAGAGGATCGTCCACCACGATGGGCTCCTCATTAGTTCTCGCGAATCTCTGTTCTTTGGCTTTTGGACGATCGGCCATTTGAGTTACTGGAAGGGTGTGTGGCTTGGACCTGAACTTGAAGACAGATACTTCCTCATCTCCGATCCTGAGCTCCGGTACTTTAAAGTTCTCACCATTGCCCAAGCAGAGAGATTCGTCGCAGACCTCAACAATCTTGTAAACCCAACCGACGGAGCCGTTGTCCAACATTATCGAACGAAGAAGTTGTGCAAGGAGTTGTGAGCAACTCGATCACGAAGAAGGACACGAAATCAAGAACAGAAACCGGCTGTAGACTCTCATAATGTAACTATATGTACTTTTCCGACGGATGAATGAGCCCTGATTCCTCCAATGGGCACTAGAGGCTCCGAGGCGGGTGCGCACTTCGGGTGAATCTAGTTTCCCGCCACTCTTCTGAGCTTCTTCCTCTTCCTGCTTCAGTCTCGTACAAGTTCCATTGTGCTTGTGCCTACATACACGATTGTGCCCATGGCTAAGCGATGCAAGCTCGGAGGCATCTTTGCGATGATAGAAGTTCGGGATGAGTCGGCCAACTTGTCTTTCGTACATATGAAGTCTTCAAACTTGATTTCAAGATCTGTGAGAGTCTTTGGAAGGGATAGAAGGAGGTCTTCTGCGATAAAAGTGACATGGGGGATCCTGAGGGTGGAGAGTGCGTGAGGGAACGAGGGGAGGGCCCCGGGATTGACGCGAAGGTGATGGCAGGTGAAGGTGAGGAGGTCAGCGGGTAGTTTGCCAGAATTGAAGTTGTTCAGACTGGGGACGTTCCAGAAGACTGTGAGTGGGACAGAGGAGGACTTGTTGGAGATGGAGATGCGAGGTGAGGGATCAATCAGTTGATAGCGCAAGATTCGGTCCATGACGGCTGCCGCTGGCTTTACCTTGGTATGGGGTGCTAGGGATGGACGGGATGCGATAGGTGCCATCGACGAGGGTGGTTGGAGTGTGTACGAGGCGCTGGAACAGAGGTACGCAACGCCAGGCTCCATCTCCGTGAGAGAGTTTGCATGTTCCACTGTCTGTGCAGGCATGACGATGTGACGCGTGATATCCGGGTTGATCTTGTCAAGTATCGTCGGAACTTCAAGCTCCCATTCCAGAATGGCTTGGTTTTCGATGTTTGAAGGCATTGCGTCTTGAACAGCTGATATGAGCGTGAATAGGCTGACCGTTTCCAGGGCGGAAGTGTGCGTGCCAGTGATGGTAATGAGGCCAAGGCGAAGGAATTTGAGGGCAGGAGGAAGCGTCGAGAGAAGGACATCCGAAGCCTTGCAGCTCGCCAAGTTGAGGTGTATCAGTTGCCTTGGTAACAGTTTGAAACACGCTTCAGTGAGCGTGGTGGTCTGGTGTAGATCCAAGTGTGTAAGAGTGGCTGGAAGAGAAGGAATATGGCTGTCGAGAAGAGGCAGAGAGAAGATGGAGAGCTCCTTCATGGTGGTTGGAATGTGTTGCACGGATGAGATCTGACTGTAGCGAGCAGAGGGAAATCGACAAGTTTCTAAGGACCTTGGTAAGGAAGCGAAATCGAGACACCAAGAGCCTTGTCTGCCGTCGAGTTGAATGGTCTTGACGGATTGCGGGACGAGCGAGAGATCTGTTCCTGTTCTTGCAGCGCCATGTACTTCCACTTGCAATTCAGTGAGAGACGGAGGGAGCCGCTGCTTAATGACAGACAGCAAAGCGGTCCAATCAAGGACATCCAAGTCCTGAGGCAAGTCCTTCAAGTCGGAATCGCCAAACAAGAGTGAACCAAGGTGCATGCTCGTCAGACGGGGCGGCCATTGTGGGATCGAAGCGGTCGTGATGTTGTGATTGTCGGGGAGGGAGATGCGAGTCACACCAGCGGGAAGACGGGAGAAGATGGCTTCGGTAACGGGGAGCGCGGCGAAGTCAATGTCCTTGAGCTCAGCTGGGAGCGGCTGTTTCTCAATCGATTCGATGTAAAGCTTCCATTGGGAGTAAAGGGTCGAGAGCACATTGTTCGTAGAGGTGGAGAGCAAGAGCGAAGTGCAAGGACCAGACAGTTCGAGGTCTCCGACTCTGAATCTCTTGAGGAGCGGCGGCAGCTTCGCGAAAGCGGAGTGTGCTTTGAAGTTACAATACTGTGCCGAGAGATGAGTCAATTGCGGAGGTAGATGGGCGAAGTCGGCCGAGTTCAGGGTGGCGTGTTGGCACTGAAGTGTGAGCAATCCGGTGGGCAGATGGGGCAAGTACTTGGCGAATTCGGTGTTCCAAGTCATCGTGAGGTGGACGAGAAGTGGCAGACGCTTCAACCAGGAGCAATCGTCGTTGTAGACCAGAGGCCTGAAGACAGTTTCCTGAACAACGGCGCGAGCGTCTCTCAAGTGCTCTTGCAACTGCTCCTCTCTGATCGCAATGTGTCCTGACTTCAAATTCCAATCAATTTCGAGATGAGTGAGACTGGCAGGTAGGGCTCCAGCGTCGTCCAAACCAAACATTAGACCATCGCTCTTAAACCGCCTGTCGCCCATCGGTGGTCTCATGATGAGAGTTTTCAAGTTCTGGAGATGGCTTGCATGTGATCTATGGAATCCACACAGTTGGTTGGCCAGATCCACATCATCGTAGGCGGCCTCGATAGCTCTCGACGGATTACCAATCAACCAGCTCAGAACGGGATCCGCAAAGTGAGTATCGGTGAGAGACAAGTCCAACGTGGCCAAGTTGGGCGGAAGAGGCGAGAGGAGGGCGGGCGTGATGGGAAGAGAGAAGATGAGGCAGGGTACAGTCGTGATGCTCTTTGGAATCAGTGACTTGGCCATGTTGAAGAAGTCGTCTGCGTGAAGGTGAAGTTCAGCGTCATTCGATGATCGGAAGAGGTTGGAACCAAAGAAAGGGCGAGGAGAGGCGGAAGAGTGGGTGGTTGAGGAAGCCTGATCGGCAGGGGAGGTGAGGGCTCGGTACTCATCCACCAGCTTTTGAGTGACGTTTCCCATGATGATGATGATTTCGGCGTAGAATTCGGTCAACGAGGGGGGTAGGAGAGGCAAAGATTCCGTGGTCAGATTGAAACCAGTGTACAAGTAGGTGAGTGTGCGAGGCAGTTGAGCGCAGTTGGTTGAGTTGATGAATGGACCCGCGGAGACATGTAGATGCGTCAAACTCGAAGGCAGGATCAAGGGTGGGGTTTCCCAGATGTGAGGTGCAACGACGAATCCAGAGAAGACGAGTGTTTCAAGTCCATCGGGGAGGAGTGGAATCCACTGCGAAGATGTGAAGTTGATATCGAGAGAGACTTTCAAAGACTTCAATGATGAAGGTAGATCCTGCAGTCCAATCGGAGTGAAGGGCGCACGGAGTATGTGGAGAGATGGAGGCAGGAGGGCGCTGAGAGAGATGTTGTCGTACCGTTCCGCGCCCGCATGTTCGAAGTGGGTGATGGACCTCGGCATGTTCTTCAGAGCGTTGAGCTCAGAGTTAGCGACCGAAAACCCACATTTCAAGACGGTGAGGCAGGGTGGCAGCAGCGAGAAGGCGTGCGAGGTGGCCGAATGGGCGCCGATCTCCAGGTGCCTCAGCCCTCGTGGAAGTACCTCGATGCCTGCGTCGGCCACAGATGTTGCTTGGCCTGCGTGCAGCTCGGTGAGAGAAGCGGGAAGACATTGCAGGTGTGCAGAAGTGAGCGAGCGTTCGAATGGAATTCTCAGGCTCGTCAAGTGGTGCGGCAGGATGGATGTTTCTTGCAGTCGAATGAACACGGACAGGGAGGAAGGCGATTTTCCAGGGATGGGAAGAATGGAGAGGCTCAAGAGGTCCGAGGGAAGTGCGAAGACGAACTTCTCCGCGAGCTCCGATCGAGAACTGCCAACCATGAGCTCCAGCTTCTTCACATGTGTACCGACGCGATTGGTCTTATCCCACACGCTTTCAGAACAAGAGATCGAGACATCACTCAGGGACGGGGGAAGGTGCTTCATCAACGCATGAGGAGGTCGCCAAAAGACGCCCATTTGCAAGCGCGTCAAAGTCGAGGGCAAATGTCGACCAATCTGCTCCAGCGCATCGTCCTTAAACAGCCTAGGGTCCAAATTGGTCGTTTCCATCCATTCCAACGTCGTGAGCGAGGGAAGGTGGTGATCCAAGTGGCGAATCTGACGAGTCGAGGGATCGTACAACAGCAGAGCAGCGCCGGTGACTTTCAAGACCAGAGTAACCAGGGGCAGGAACAATATAGCATCCACTTGATCGCAAATCACAGGGTGTCCAGAAAAATCAAGCACAAGATGGCGGATACACGTAAACTGAGCCAAAAAGGCGATCTGACTGAGGCGTTGGAGACCAGCAAACGTCGTTTGACGCTTCAATGGCTTCTCTGCTTGTTGATGGTTGAACGTTGTCGCCTTCACATGAGTAAGCGCCTTGGTGCCAACAATCTTGCTATACAAAGCCCGACTACCCAGAAGGAACACTCGAGAGAGACTCGGAACTTCGAGCCAACCAAGGATCTCTGACAGCGCGTCTCCAGACAAACTAAGCAGCGACATGAGGGAGAAGAACGCGAAAGGATGGTGCAGACAGATGCAGTTGGGGAATGTGGGCAGAATCAGGGGGTAGTCGGGACTGGCAAAACGGGAGCGCGATGGTCCATTCGAGTCGGCGACTCTTGCCGCTTCATTGTCTCTCACCAGCCCACGTTCAAGAAGGAAAATCATGTCTGATGGATCATTCTTGACAATCAACGCATAATGTGGGAGGAAAGAGCCCAAAGAGAGGGGAAAGTAGCAGTATTGTTTCCAACGTGTGTGTATTAGGTTACAAAGTGGGTTCAGGATGATAAGAACCCAGAGAGGACACGACAGTTAGTCTTCTCCTTGCATCAGGTACTGAGCGACCTGCTGGTAGTCAATGTAGCCGTCGTGGTCGAAGTCACACTCGTTGCAAAACTCGTCGGCCTACCCAGAAGCACCACCATGATTGAAAGGGTGACAAACGCATAAAAAGGCTGTGTTAGTACTCAAAGAGGCAGGATTGTACAGAAATACACCAGGTGCCATCCATGTTGGGTCACATACCTCTTCGCGGCTCATTTTAGCTCCCTTGGTCATGAGGAAGACCTTCATGTCCTCGCATGAAATGAAGCCATCACGGTCGACGTCGAAGTTGAAGAAGGCCTCCTTGAGCTGTTCCAGTTCGCTCTTACCCTGCACATTGGAACGCAAAGCAGAGCACAAAGGGGTACCGCCAAAAGACGAGTGGTTAAGGACAATAGGGTGTTCAAACTGCGGGCAAATGGCACAAAGAGGAAGATAGAAACAAAGGGCACTTGAAATGAGCATAGATAAGACAGGATACAGACATGTTGGTTCAAAGCAGAATGGCCAACGAACTCGGCCGCATCAACTCTAGATCGTGTGTCGGTGTGTGCGGAGTCTTCGTAGTTCGTACAGCGAGCCCTCTCATTGCAATCGAAACCTCGAAGCATCTTCTATCGGGCCATCACTGTTCTTTCATGTTGTCCTATGGTGTTCACCGCCCTTGTCGGGAACCAAGTCGCAAGGAAGGCCTATCGGCGAATGGGAGATCTGCTGTGCTCGCCATTCCCTTTGTCTACCAGCTGTATGCATCGTCGAACGAATGAAATGCTAGAATTACCCTTTTCCATCCTATTCTGCCTCAGATACGTGCACTACTCGTACAGACGTGTGGAGATTCCCTCACTCGACGGTTGGAGACACTTTGCCGTCTTTCACCGTTGTCGGCTCACTGTTATGACATTGCGATGTATGTCAACTTCTACTATCATTGAAGTGCCGGTTTCCGGGATGGAGTCACAACTGGCCCCAGAAGAGATCGACAACCGACCGACTACACTACTTTCGCAAAGCACACCACCTTTCTCCCAATGGTGGGTTTATAGGGCTCAAATTCACAGCATACAGATGCATATAGCTCATATATTTGGACAATCTTTCCTTATGTGACTGATCTGCGTAAGAAGTAGTCCGGAAGGATACAGAGACCGCTTCAAGTTGTCTGACGAAACGAGGGCCCATGCGAGAGATGGAGGACCCTTCCAATGCCTTCATGTTGGAGAAGAATAGTGTTACAGTGTAGTTTCGTGTATTAGGGAGCTATTTGCCGCTGTTCAGATGAGAAGAGTCGGAAAGCAGCTTTGGTAGCGAAGCACGTACCGTACGCATTGGACATGACTCGTCCGTCGCGAAAGAGACCCATTATGAGTGCCTTGAGTACCTTTGCGCCATCGCCATCGCCATCCCAGCCACGCATAGGAACACAGAGATCGAGGCGCTGATCATGGCCACTGTCGATGCCTCCGACGATCACCGATCTCAAACGTCCTTCACACACGTCTCGTTCCTCTCATATCTGTCCATTGAAGTTCCTAGCGCTCAGCTTCGTAACACTCTTCTTGCACTTCCCAAGTTGGCAGGTAAGAAGGCCGCTGCCCGCTCCAAGTTGTCTTCCGCAAGCGGCTCCTCGCGCAACAGCGCGCTCCTCGCAGTCTTTCCTGTACGAGGTTCCTTCCACAGCATAATTACTGAAGGTACGTCCCTACAGTCCTGTTCCTCTCCCCTTCTACGAAAATCTACTCTGTTCAAGCCGTTGAAGTGGTGATGGTGGTTGCCTAGATCGCCAGGTCTCAAACTCCTCTCTCCCATCCCTCAACAGGGCCGAATTAGCTTGTTTGAGTGATATCCTGCTTCATTGCGTGGGTTTCTGTCAAATTGATTCTGACAAGCTATACTTCATCTCCTGTTGGGTGTCGTATTAGACTTCGGGAAGGCTGGAACCCGCCCGTCACACTTGGTGAGCTGATTTCTCCGTTCTGGGAATGGCGACTGACAAACCGAAGTTGGCTATGGCTTCTAGCAGTATGAGTGACATTGGTACTTCAACAGGAGACGCCTTCTTCGATCCCAACTCTTTTAGTTCGACGTTGAACTTCGCGGAGCCTGACAACGAGAACAACATGCTCAGAGACGCTGATGGACAAATCAAAGGCGCAAGTTTTGCGAAAATCATCACGAAGATGGTCGACCCCCACAAATTCGGTACGTTGGAGCTCAGCAGACATCACAACTTCGTAGACAGTCTTGCCCGCCTCTTCCCCAAGTGTGTCGGTGTGTGCGTGTGTTTGTCGTGGCCTCTCAACTGACCAACGACTCTGTTTCTCCTCTCTTGCTCCCCTCCTTGGTTTGGTTCGACATGCTCCAGATATCAACTTCGTACAGGACATGCTATTCACATATCGATCCTTCGCAACTTCCTTTGAGGTGCTCGGAGCCCTCATTCTAAGGTGCGTCACTTGGCTCCTCCGCACTCGAGATCTCCCTCTCACTGCCTTCAGTTCGCTTCCATTCGCCTTCCACCCCTCTCGTACACACCTCTATTGAACATCTTTCTGACCCTTTCCTGTGATGTTGGGATCAGATACGAGACAGCACCGCCAACCGACAAGGGAGGCATCTTGATTCGCGTCTGTAATGTGCTCAATCTGTGGCTCGACAAGGTCTTCTATGACTTCGATAAGGATTGCCCTGCTTTGAGTGACCAATTGATGGTGTTTTTGGATCGTTGCATGAAGGACCCGGACGCACTGATCAGCAAAGTTACAACTTCTGTCCATACCATCCTGATGAAGCGTTTGCGAGGTGAAGGTCGCATTAGAGGTGATGAGAACACTACGATTGTTGGAAAGGCGCCTGTGCCGCATCTACCCAAGGATCCTGGAAACACGCCGTTGATCAAGATTCACGCGGAGGAACTGGCGCGTCAGTTGACCCTGTTGGAGTGGACGCTGTGGAGAGCGATTCGTCCGTGGGAGTGTTTGGGCTTGGCGTGGACGAAGAAGGACAAGGAAGTGCGAGCGCCACACATCTGCGAAACGCAAAACCGTTTCAATCGAATCAGTGGCTGGGTGACCACTACCATCCTGCTTATCGAAAAGCTGCAAGACCGCGCGAAGGTGTTGTCGAAATTCATCGAAATCGCTGGTCATCTGAACAAACTGAACAACTTCGCGGGAGTATTGCAGATCGTCTCCGGCCTTTCTGCCTCCTCGGTGCACCGTCTCAGTCAGACCTGGGCTCTAGTCTCCAGTGCGCAACGCAAGATCTATGAAGAACTCGCCAGATACAACGAGCGCAACTCAAGAGTGCTGCGAGAACGCATCCGAAACGCCAATCCGCCTTGCATCCCCTTCTTCGGCATGTACCAGACCGACTTGACCTTCGTCGAGGAGGGCAACCCGGATTTGATTGGTCCGAACGGAAACCTACAAAACTGCACAAAGAGGCGCTTGACAGCCGAGTACATCCGCTCCATCCAGGGATACCAACTTCAACCCTACGTTTTGGCCCCTCTGCCCTTTGTTCAAGAGATGATCCTCTCCGCGCCTGTCCTGGATGAGTCGATGCTGTATGATATGAGCGAATGGTTGGAGCCTCGCAAGGGCGCAGAGCCCAAGAAGGTGAAGCCGGATGGATTCGATTTGGGCTCCGAAAACACCTCCTCTGTTAGCGACAAGGTCGAACTGGAACTGGTCATGGGATACCCCTTTTACGTAGCTGATGCTCCCTCTAATGTGCAGATCAACCCCAACACGAAGTCCATCAAGTACGCCACCATCACGAAGATCATCGAACACATGACCCACCACGAGAACACTCCTGATGCTGCTTTGGAGGGCTTCCTGGCTTCCTTCCGCTCCTTCCTCTCTCCCGCTGAGCTCTTCAATTTGGTCGAGAAGCGTTGGAATATGCCGCCACCGAAGGACAAGTCGCCGAAGGGCATGGAACGCTTCCAATCCAATTTCCAGCGCCCCATATTCATGCGCGTGACCAATCTTATGAAATCGTGGCTAGAGAAGCATTACTATGACTTTGAGGAGGACCCCGCTCTGATGAAGCGAGTACAAGGCTTTGTAGCGCAGATGGTGATGCCCTACTCGTCCACGCTCGCAAAGGTTCTGCAACGTATGGAGGCCGGTGTTCCACCTGTCATTGACGAAACGATGCGTGCCCTGCCACCTACGCTCCCGATGCCTGGGTTTGAACCGAGCAACGCCTCCATCCTGGAGGTGGACTCGGTGGAGTTCGCGCGTCAGATCACCGTCGCCCAACACGCCCAATTCCAAGTCATTCGCCCGCGAGAATGCCTAGATCGTGCTTCGAAAGGTTCCGATCGCGCGTCGAAGGCTCCAAACGTGCTGCATGTGCTCAACTACAACGAGGCACTCACTCTCTGGTTCGAGGACCAACTCCAGACCGCCGACTCCGTGGGAGCCTCCGCTGCCGTGCTCACCAAGCTCTTGGAGACTCTGGACTTCTCTGCGTCGCAACTTCGCAATTGGCAACTTGTGAGCGTCATCATAGATGCCATTCAGGCCTTCATCCCTTCGAACGACGTTGGCGCCAAGTTTGCCAACCTGAGCCCTCACCTTTGGACAGCGTACGACAAGTACCGTCAGATACTCGCCGACCACACCAAGAGCCGAGATTCGCTCATTGCTGCGCCACCCGCCATCCTACCCCTGCGCTACATCTTAGCTGAGATTGAGAACATCGAAGATCGCCTTGGAAAGGATATGGTAGGAACGTTGATCAACTTGGAGAAGAGATGTGCTGCTGGAGACGTCTGCAAGCTCATGATGACCGAGCAAAGAGTCCATTACAACATCACCCCTGTACCTGTCATTCAGCAAATGATTACCAGCCGCTACCTTAAGTATGTCGTATCGATTGGTGCTGAAGCTGGATCGACCACTGTCGGGCGAAAGAACCACTCAGCGTCGGTCTCGGTAGGAGATTTGGCTCCTGAGCTGAAGCAGAAGATGCTCGACTACGTTGGCACGGATGCAGACTTTAGATCTGAATTGGCGAAGATCATGGTCGACATTTTCCGAGAAGACATGTTGCTGCAGGCAAGAAACATTGCACTGGGTGCTCAGGACGACTTCATCATTCACGAGACCCTGGCCACCGCTTCTTCATCGTCTCACTCTCGACAAGTCTCTGCCACGTCTCCCGATGTTGTACCAGGCTTTAATTCTGCGATGATGACCTCCTTCTCACTCGTAAACGGTCGCCCGATGAGCGTCAGCGGAGAAGTCTTCTCGGCTGGAAACTCCACCAAGTCCCCTCCCACTTCGGCCAAGAACAGTCCTGGTTCAAGCACGATTCGAACGATCACCGTTTCTGGAAACGCCACGATCGGATCGCCGAGAACCGCCCACAACGGTTCCGTTTCGCCTCCTCCATCGTCTGGCACCATTGGTACCGGGCCCTCCCCGAGCAGCTCGTCCTCTCAGCTCATCACTGTTCCTGTTGACGCCAATGGCATCATGACTCTTCGACCCATCCCTAATAACGACGACGTTCTCTTCTCTCAAGCCTCAGCCCTCCTCGCCAAGGACTTCGCCGGATCGATCGGCACCTCCACTTTCTTCGACGAAGCCGGCGTAGTTTATGGCAAACCGGCCCACATCTCGTTGGACGTCATCATCAAAGCACAACATCACTATCTTTGCTCATTCCAAACCGAGGTGAAGGAGTACGACATCCACTTGCTCGTGCAGGTCGGCAAACTCTACAAGGCCGCCAATCCGAGCTGCGCACTTGCTTGCATCGTCGTCACCCGAACCATTCCGGATTCTGTGCGTGCCATCGCCGATCGTTTCAAAATGAAGGTCTACATCGTGCCACCCAACTAGACACAGCCAGGCCGGTTGTTGGAAGTGAGCGGCGCTGCAGATGGACGCCAACGCCCAATCTTCATGAATCGTGTATCTCAATGAACCCACTCCCTCCAAAGAGTACTTTTAGCTCAACCCTAAGCTCTATTGCGTTCGAATTCCCGCACTTCCATGTACTTTCAACAGGCACGCAGGTCTGATTCAAGTGCTTCTCGAACACCAGAAGCTCCAGTCCATCTCTCATGCGATGACATGGCATGACTCTCCGCTTCACTCTCCCTGATTCCTTCTTCAAACGAGTACGTGTCGTCCACATCCTTGCGCCAAATCGTTTGCCTGACGCAGCCTTTCTAACCGAGAAAATACCTATATCTTCGTGCTCCTCCTTCCATTTCGCCAGACTGGCCCAAAAGATTACTTAATCGTCCAAATAACCCCTGATATCGATGATCGTACTAGACTACATCTGTCCATCCCCAGTGAGAAGCTATTTGGCACCTGTTGGAGGCATATCGTCGACCATTCCTTTCCTCGCGCGCCGTCTCTGCTAAATGAGCCTCTCCTCACGTCTCTCGCCACTCTAGGGGAGCATTTGACAATACAGAGACATCTACACGCTACAATAGATCCCAATATATGGATGATACCGGTACCACGAACGTTCTACGAGCTCACTGCGCTGGTTCTTCATGCGTTCGACCGGGTTCACTCGCCCTTCGATGTTGTCCCTCCTGCCGACTCTGATGTGTGCATTCTCGAGCCCTTCTACTTCGACCACAAATCCACTGTCAAGAATATCACTTCTCTCCTACTTTTGCAGCGCGTTGATGCTGCGTTAGGCACAAATGGGATGCTGAAAGTTGCGCACAACCTGAACTGGGTTTTGGTCTGTTTCTTGCTTCGTGTATCCTCTGTGGCCGGAAATTCCTGTCCTATCCGTTCTCTTCTCGATTTAGATCTGGAGAACGCGTCTTTTACTGCGTCTTATGATCAGATGTCGTCGTGGTTGATGAATTTGACTGCGCTGGACTTTGAACCGCGGTACGTCTCCGTACTTCTCGACGATCTGTCGTCCCTCGAACGTGCTCACCCCGGCGATCTTTCCGCTTCTTACGATCTGTGGCCCTTGTCTTCCCCCTTTGTGGAGGCTTCATTGGGAGAATCAGCTAGAGAATCCGCAGACGTGCAGAATACGTTTCGCGAACTGGTGCGAGACCTGGCACGCGTTCAATCCTGTGTTCTGCAGCAGACAGAGGCCTCACTTGCGGACGCGAATGCAAGATTGGCGGAGATGCGAAAAAAGAGCACGAATGACAATTCAAACACATATGGAGTCTTGGCGAGCATCTTCTGCAGAGAAATTATCGAATCCGCCGATTTGCTTCCCTCTCGCTTCTCCGACCTCAAGCGGTTCGTATCACAACTAGACATCGTAAGAAAGGTAGACCCATGTATCAGCACCATCAGGCAGGCAGGATTCTTCGACGATAGAGAGCTCATTTTGAAGGTGTTGAGAGAAGAACGGCGAGAACGCGACACGGACTTTGTCTTCCTCTTCCGAGGCTCAGTGGACCTACAACACGAGTCACTCTCCACCAAAGAGGACACCATCTCTCCTTCTCAGTATGGATTAGAACTAGGATCATCATCGGATTACACCAACCTCCACTCCAACCCTTGCAACGCCCATTCCATGAGCTTCGGTTCCTCACTCTTCTCTGGCCTCCTCTATGATCCTACTGCTTCTGTGTGGACTTATTGGTCTTCAAAGCAGATATCCACGGGCTACATCGTCGAAATACCGATAACTGAACGCTTGCTGAGAAGGATCTCCGTCGACCTCCGCAATCCAGCAACGTTGAAGATGGAATCGTCCTGTGCTCTTGGTGCAAATGAGAGCTTGGAGGTGAAGGAAGAGGCAGTTGGTCTGGGAACGACGTTGGGAGAGCACTATAGTGACTGGTTCTTCTTCCCGCCGCTCCCCACGCTCGTCGCACTTGCTGGATCTGGAGAGATGTGGCACCCCCGTACCAAGTGCGGAATCCCAACTTCGCATCGAAAAGACACATTCCACTTCATAACGGGCATGCTGAACTGCGCATATCGAAGAGTCCCCGACTTTTTGCTCATCCCAAATGCGATCCCCCCTCCTTTTGAATCTCTTCCTATCGTCCGCATCAAGTAACCCGACACTGCATCCCTTCGGTGGAGAGTTAGGGAACCTGATTCCGACTAGGAGTACGGATATGTACATTGTAACAATGAGTTGACGGAAACCGTGAGCATCTTCTTGTTGTTCCATGACAGCTTGAAGAGTCTGTTCAATGAGCGGGAGTGCGAGGCGATTGCGGGTGCAGGTCTTTGGGAGGCTTTCTGCGGATGTGGTCGAAGGAGGGCATCTGAGCTAAGGGTGTCGGGAGCGGGTCCTGCTTGAAGAAATCGTGCTCTAGTGCTTCAGCTGCCGTGATGCGCTGTGCCGGATCGTAGGTGAGAAGTCGCTTGAGGAGGTCTAGTCCAGTTTCGCCAAGTGGCCCGCGGAAGGTGTCGTGGAAGAGTTGTGCGGAGCGCCTTTCAATCTCCGGGTTCCTCTGTGAAGATTGTATGAATGCCTGTAGCTTGTTGACCTCAGGCCATGTGGCGTGGAATGATCCTAACATCTTCGTGATGCGGCTCAGTTGATCCATCATTGTATCGCCTGGAAAGAGTGGTTTGCCGAGAACGAGTTCTGCGAAGACGCATCCTACACTCCACAGATCTGCCGATGGGCCATATGAGAATGAATCGAACAAGATCTCTGGAGAACGGTACCACAGTGTCACCGTTTCAGGAGTCAGAGGTTCTGAGTTGCAGTGAGAGAACGTTCTGGCCAGACCGAGATCGGCCAATTTCATCACTCCAGTGTGATCAAAGTAAAGCATATTGGACACCTTGATATCTCTATGTATCACCCAATGGGAATGGAGGTACTCTACCGCACTCAACAACTGAAGAAGCAAGCATTTCACATTGGCCAACGTAAGTGACGATCCAGGCACAAACTGACTCCAATCCAGAATGTCAGTCAGATCATGAGCGGCATATTCGAATATCAGGAAAAACTCATTGCCAATGGGACCAACTGCGACCTCCTCGAGCAGCACCAAGTTCGGATGTTGTAGCCGAGAAAGCAGCTTGATTTCGCGAATAGCCGTGATTGGGAGACCGTCCTTTTCCTGCGACATGCGAACCTCTTTGATTGCGACCACCGCTGCGGGGTTGGATTTGCGTTTGCCTTTGTCTGTGCAGAGAAAAAGGGGAGATTGGGCAGGTTAGGTCAAACAGCCCAGTCTATGAACTTCTTCAAGGTTCAGCCATCACCGACCAACGTACAAACGATTCCATAGGTACCACATCCAATAGCTTCAAGCTTTTATGGGAAGTATAGGTGAGTGATACGCGATAGAGGACAGGTGTGACGGCAAAGAGGGGCGCACCTCGCAGAAGTCGTCTATCATGGAGCAGGCACCTCTTGTGTTCTTCCAATCGACTGAATCCATTGGCAATCACCGATTTCTACGATATTCGAGCATGTTACACCCAAGGGGCAATGGAGGAATGTCGAACCATGAGCTTCGAAGAGCAGCATTACCCGCACAGCTGTACTCCTCTTTTGCCATCTGTTACGCTCACATCTCTGCAGTGATGCTGGCATGGGTGGGTAAACTGCGCTCTCTGCCTCATTCTTCATCTCCTTCTCGTTGTTTGTCTGTGCGAAGATGCCCTTCTGGCCAAGTTATTCGATCTCGAAGTTACGCTCGGATCGCTCTGTTTGGAGATACGCATTTCCAGGATCGTGGCTTGGATCGGATTGTGAAATCTTCAGAATGGATCGTAGATGAGGTTTTGAATCGAAATTGTGATGCGGTGGTCTGTTTGGGCGATGTGTTGAACACGAGAGAGCTCGTTTCGGTGCGAGCTCTCTCCGCTGCTCTTTCCTTCTTTGATCGCTTTGCTTCTCATCTACAGGGCAAGCCACTTCACATTCTCCTTGGAAATCATGACATCAACCTGAAACACTCTCGAAGATACTCCTCACTCGACGCCTTGAGCATGCAGACGATGGATGGAAGTGGACTCACTTTACATCGCGAATTGTGCTCCATCAATGCACTTGTCCCTGGTACCAACGTTATTATGCTCCCATACCATGAAGATCAAACCGATATCGCACAGTTTTTGGACGATTACGCGAAGAACAACGCTGACGCTGGAGAAACTCTCGTTTTCGGTCATCTGGCCGTTGCTGGCGCTCAACAGAACCATTCCCCTTATCGATACCGTGGACCTCTTAAAACATCATCTTTTGCACCCTTTAAACGAACCTTTTCTGGTCATTTTCATCACCATCACGAGTTACCGAAGCATCGAGTTGTCTACGTTGGTTCTCCCATGCAGTTCAATTTTGGCGACGCTGGCGATACTAGAGGCATAGTGATTTACGATACGGACACGGATACCTACGAATTAGTGGCAAACCCATTTGGAGAGCAATACATCAAGAAAACAGATGTCCAACTTCAATCGCAACTTTCGTCTCTCTTCTCGCAAACTCGGTTACAACATCTGAAAGAACCTTCTTTCAATCATCTTCTTGATCATGATCATGTGCCCGACAACCCATTCAAGGACAAATTTGTGCAGGTTCAGATGGAATCTTCCGACCTCTCCAGCGACACCTTCGAGCAACTCCGAGACTCTCTTCTGCGACTTGGCGCTTCAGGAATTGCCAAATCTACGCAAGGACTTCAATCGCTCATCCGAGAACACCAGCAGGAGTCGACACCCGAGTCGCAACGTGCGTTCAAACACTTTGGCACGAGTACAGTCGAAGACATTGAGTCCATCATCGTTAATTTCGCCAAATCCGTCAGAAAGGCACATCTTGCTTCGCTTAACGCCACACCTGCGGCTCCTATTCATCAAGAAGAACTTCAGGACTACCTCCCGCCCTCTCCCGCCACCACCGCCCCTTCGTCCGATCAAATCTCATCCATTACCTCATCCTCCCGAAAATTCAAGTCCCCTAAACTCGAAAGGAAGGCCACGAAGAAGGAGGCCCTATCAGAGGTGAACGAACTCGGTGAAATGGTTGGCGGCAATGGTAGAACTCTCAGAAGGCGACAGACACTAGTACAGCAGCAGTCTCTGCACTTTTTGGAAGACAATGAGCAGTTTCACAAGTTGGTTGAGTTGGGCCGCTCTTTGGCGCTGCGTTCGACGCCTGCGGCCCCTTCTTCTCCTTCCTCCCATTCGACCTTCAAAGCTCGCCTGCACTCGCTATACCTGAAGAGCTTCATGGGCGTTCAAGGTGAATTGACCATCCCGTTCTTTCAAATGAACTCTGGTATCTGGCTCATTGAGGGCGCAAATGGCGTTGGGAAATCGACACTCTTCGAAGCGCTCGTGTGGGCTCAGTTTGGAGAATTCTTGCGATCTGGAATGCAAAAGGACTATGCCATCAACGATAATGCCAAGAGTTGCACGGTTAGACTCATTTACGAGAATGGACTGGTCATTGAACGATCGCGACGCCGCGGAAGGACCGAATCTCTTAGGACCTTCCAACTGAAGCACTCGCCTCAACTGGACGATTTGACCGAAAGCATCACCATCGCGCCCGATGCGACCACCCTTCAACATCAAAGCGAAGAAGGAGAGACCATCATGAAGGAAGAAGGAGAGGAAACACTTGACGAACCGCTCTCAACGTTCTCTGCCGCCGATGTTGAACAGGAAGGCTCGTCTATGGATGAAGTGGTGGAAGACTCCTCTGATGTACCTTCGAAGTCCCAGAAACGTAGCAAGAAAAAGAGCAACAGGTCGACGGCGAAGGTTGGCCATCCCTCCTACAAGTCCTCTCTCAAGATGCAGTATGAAGCTGAACGTGAATTGGGCGATATTCGAAACACTCAAAAGCATCTATGTGACCGATTGGGCGTCAACTTCGACACGTTCACCAAATCCGTCGTCCTTGGGCAGAACATTCTGAGCAACTTCGTGTCTGGCAACAAGGATATGCGTCGCCTGATCATTGAGGAGATGTTGGGACTGGAGAAGTTCAACGATTGGCTGGAACTGGCGAAGAAGGAGCGCGCCCAGTTGGACTCGGATTTGAATCTGCTGCTTCAGAAGAAGAGGATGTTGGACTCAGATATACATAACATGAGTACATCTTCTGATGCGAAATATGTGGCTATGCAGGTGAAACGAGCACAACTGCAAGCGCTGTACGATAAGAGGGACCAAATCGATTCTTCGTCTCGCCTTCGCGTCTCTTCTCTTGAATCCGATCTTGAGTCGGCTCGGTCCGAATTGAACTCTCCGAACATGAGGGCATTGGTCTCTGAAGTGGCGCAGGATAGTAAGGCTGAGGTTTCAACAATGGATACGCACAAGTTCTCAGCGATCGTCCACTTCGAAAGCGAGGTTTCTCAACTACTACAACATTTGGAAGCTGCCAGAGGCACAGATTCGAGTGGAGTGGCTATGTGTGCAAGTTGTGGCCAAGAAGTGTCGCAGGATCACATTGCGACCATGGTCGGAAAGGCGAATGTTTTGGTGAGGGAAGGATTGGCCCTCTTGCCCCTCAATTTCGACTTGGATTCCACCGTCGGCGTGAACTCGATTGAGGAGAATAACTCATACGATGCAGAAGAGAGATTGAAGCGCATTGTAGGACTCAGTAGATCATACAAACAGGACTTGGAGAGGAGGGCGCAGTGGCTGGCGCGTCTCCAGGTGGTCGAACTCTCCGTCTCTCGTCTGGAAACATCCTTGGCCCAAGCTAAAACCATTGGTACCGAGGAGCTCTCTATCGTATCTCGCGAATGCATTGCTTGCGAAGTAGAATTGGAACAGTTACAGGTGAGCAGGGACGAAAACCACGAGGGCATGACTTCGCTCCTGCATACTATTGACACCACTCAGAAGGAAATCGACACTACAAAAGTTCAACTCAGCATGACTAAGTTCTGGGAAATGGCATTCGACAAGCAGAGCAAGGGCACTGTTGGCACCGTGAGGGCGTTTGTGTTCGAGGACGTTATCGCCGAGCTCAATGCAGTCTGCAACTCGTACATGGGACAATTGCAAGCGAAACATCAATATCACCTCAAAGTCACGCTATCGGCCGATCTGGAGATGGAGCAAGTGTATGGTAAGAGATCTGGAGGAGAACGAAAGAGAACCGACCTCGCATTCCTCTTCGCCATGTTTGAACTCGTTAGAAGTCAATCTCGCTACATTCCCGATTTCCTCATGCTCGATGAAGTGTTCGATGCATTAGACCAAGATGGGCGCGATTTGGTAGGTCAGGTGCTCAGCAGCCTCTCGAAACGCTTGGAGAAGATCCTCGTCATTACGCACACCGATGTTGCCTCTGGTCTCTCTGTAGCGGGCGTGCTGGATGTGCACATGCCATTCGACTCATCTGGAATCGCACTAGGCACCGAAGTGGACATCACTCATCGATGAGGATGATGGACTGGCCCCACCGCCAACTCCTGCGAACATAGACCTGATCATGTCACCCTTATCTGATTACTAAACTAGATTCTATTTGAGACTACTCAGAATCCACTGTGGACGGCTTTAATTGACGGGATTGAGAGGTAGCACGAGGCAGCACAGAGCAGTTCGGTCCGGTAGTCAATTTCAATCCAGCCATGCTGTACGGCTTCCTATTCTCAAACAAGGTGTGCATCCTTCTCATAAAATAGTAAATGAGGGTTTGAACGGTGTTGATGATGATTCACGGCTATCGCTCAGGTGCAATCTCACGGATGTTCATTCACGTTTCTCCGCCTCCAACCTGCGTGCGTGAAGGGAAATGTCTAGACAAGATGAGTAGAAGATCGTTTGCTTCTGAAAGGGTGTCCAGGGTATCTTCATGTGAAGAATGCACAAGAATGGGAGGGGGGAGAAGTTGCGCCGCGTGTTTCGCTCATAGATGATTCCTTCTCAAAGTCCAAGACCTCAGCGTCGCATTTCCGATGCACGCCGAATCTGGGGTATCTGTCTTGCTTTATCACTACGCAGAACGCCATTCTACGACATAGGGAAGAGTAAAGATCCTCAGAAAGCCCATGAGACATAATGGAGTATGTCAACTCACCATCACGCCAATTTCTGCTCCAAGTAGGAAGAAACAGGTTTTATAGTGTGCCACACACTTAAAAGACGCGAAATAGAGGAGAGAAACGTTGAGAAACGCTATCGAGTAAGATAGGAGTGCAAGCAAATTTGACCTGCGATCGCGACGATCCTGCCGTGGCGCCATCACACATCCTATATCGCCCTAATTCCATGTTTCCTGCTAATACACTCATGAAAATCACACTGAATAGGACCGGATGACACAAGACGAAAGAGGACGATCAGACGAGATGGTGACTGACCTGATCTCTCGCTTCTCAACTAGATCGCCTTATGGGGTATAGTCACCAAAAGCACCGAGATCAGTCCACAACGGGCACGTTTCAGAGGGGTTAGCGTGACGTGGATCCAGAAGGAACAGGGAAGTACAGGAAATTGTTCCAACACCAACATCCTCCATTGAGAGTCAAACGATGCGAAACTGGTACAAACATACCTATGAGTAAACTGAAGAGCATTGACAAGGTAAACAACGTCATACGAGGCGCAGACATGAGGGAGACGAGAGGACCCCTCGAGCCTCAGAGAGAAACTGCGAGAGAGAGCTGGCGAATGGCACAGCGAGAGAACAAGTTCTGGGCATTGGAGGGCGCTTTCTGATTCAACGACGAATCTTTCGAGAGTCTCAGCCCTCTTCAAAGATACCTTGCCATCATTTGCACGCGTGGACCCAGTCTAAACACACATCGATGGCGATTGACATGGTAGGGAGAGGGTTTGGAGTTCAGGGGTTGGTCCAATGGCAAAAAGGGCGCATCCCTGGATTTGTGAGCGAGATGTCGAGTCGTCTCCCTCGTGAAGTTGTTCCTAAGAATCAATGTGTTTACAAGAGCGACCTTGTATGAGCGAAGTGACAAGTTGGTAATGGAAATGCCTCCGGCATCATTCCTGCCAGCGAACTCTGCAGTCCTCGCCTTCTTCGACTCATGTGCATGTAGGGACTCCATTTGATCCTCGCTTCCTCCATTATCCTATCGCGTCTGTTTGGTACTGCATCTTGGAACGCCTTTGGATGGACACTTCCCCTAGTGGTGGTCCGATATTCACGTTGAAAGTGGTCCGCTCCCTTTCTGACTTCAACGACCGATTGCTTCCTCCTGGACCCGCTGTTTTCATCTCCAATGCTACGTTGGTCTTACTCAAGTCCTGTTATGGCCCCTCAAACGTTGCTGAAGGAGCATTTGTCCTGTTGAAGAGCGCAATCGGCACATCTTTCGCGCGCCTGCTCGTGCGCTGCTCCGACCCCTCACTTCAGCCTCAAGAGTGCTCCATCTCGTCCATTCTCTGCGTCTCATTGTTCCATCGACTCCATCATTCAAATGATTCCATCAATTTGGTTCCCATCGCTGGCTCAAAGCCGGTATCGGCACACTCTGTTGTACTTTCTCTGGCTCCCTTTTCCTACATCAACTGTGATGACAGTCGAACTCCCTTCCCCCATACGCCTAGCATCGATGTCCCTTTAGTGTCCAAATACCTTTTGCCATCTACTGTCATCATGCGTGGCTCTTTTTTCCTGGTGAACTGGTTCAACCGTTTGGATATGGTCCGTGTGGTCGAATGCGAGGCTGAACCTCAGCCTGTTGCCGGTGGACCTTCCAACATTGCCCAATCAACTCCTTCTACTGTCTCTTCCCCACTTCAGATGCTCTGGATGAGAGATATGACGACCGTGTCCTTTGTGCCCTGGCTTGAGTCCTTCCTCTCAGTATCGACCCCCGAGTCTTCCTTGTTAGAAGTGCCTCGTTTGGCCTCTTCTTCGCTCCTCAAGTCCCGTCTCAAGTCTCAAGTGGGTGGATTGGATGGTATCGTTGATGATTTGGTCGACATTTCCGCCTTGTCTATCTCTGGTAAGTTCAGTAACATGCCCCGAGGATTCATGTTCGCAGGTGCTAGTGGTAGTGGTAAGACGATGTTGGCGCGGTTGTTTGCGGAACAGTGTGGATTGAAGCCGGTGATGGTGAATGCGCCGGAGTTGTTCGCGAGTGGCGAGGGCGCCACTGAGGAATCGCTCTCCCACGTCTTTCGCCTCTCTCTTGGTTCCCCCTCTATTTTGGTCATTGACGAGATTGAATCGATTGCCTCTGATCGCAAGAGAAGCGAAGGCGCTATTGAACGCCGTCTCCTCGCCCACTTCCTCGCCTTGTTGGACGATTTTTGGATGCGAAAACCGTCCTCCCTTTGCATCGGCATTTGCAGCACTCTTTCGAAACTGGACCCCTCCATTCTCCGCCCAAAGAGACTCGAACGAGTGTTTTCCTTCCCTATCCCCTCACCAGAGTCAAGACTACACATTCTAAGGATACAAACGAAGAAACTTCCACTCACGACCGACCCCAAACTTCTTCCTCGCCTCGCTCAACGCACTGCTGGCTTTACAGGCGCAGACTTGGCAAACTTGTGCAGACATACGTTACTCGCTCATATCAAGCTCCATGGAGGGCAAACAGCATCTGATCTGCCGGCAATACCCTTCGAGAGCTTCGAAACGTCCCTTCGCACCATCCGTCCTTCTGCGCTCTCTGAATACTCGGTCTCTCATCCTCTCGTCTCTTTCGAAGAGCTGCGAGGCATTGATGATGTCATTGATTCACTCAAGGCATCACTGCTCACACCATTCACGGAAGAGAAGCGCTACAAGGCTCTCGGCGCTAAGCCTCCCTCTGGCATCCTCCTATATGGTCCTCCTGGCGTTGGCAAATCGAAATTGGCAATGGCCATCGCTACCGCTTCGAAAGTCAACTTCTTGACGGTGAATGCTACGGAAATTGTCTCAAAGGTCGTCGGAGAGAGTGAGCAGAACTTGTCGCGGATATTCCAGAGTGCAAGAGCTGCGTCTCCTTGTATACTGTTTCTGGACCAAATAGAGGCGATTGCAAGAGCGAGAGGAAGCGATACAACGGAGGAACAGTCATCAGATCGAATGCTGTCGTTGCTCCTCACCGAAATGGATGGCATTCAGAAGGCTGGTGACTCTCTACCATCATCATCATCTTCTTCTTCATCTTCATTCCTCCAAGACGATCCTGTTGTCATCGTGCTGGCAGCCACCAACAAACCTCATCTCCTCGATTCCGCAGTACTGCGTCCGGGCCGATTCGACAACGTCTTGTTCGTCCCTCCTACTACCCCTGAGACCCGGTTAGACATGATCCGATACTTTAGCACCAAGACCCCTTGCTCAGATGTCACGGAGACCCAATGGCTGGAACTGGCTAAGCTCTCCAAGGGATTCACTGGAGCAGACTTGGAGAGCCTCTTCCGTGAAGCTTCGTACCTCGCACTGAAAAAGGACATTGACACCGACCGCGTCACGTGGGAAAACATCATAGACGTTCTACCAACCATCCCACCATCGCTCTTGAAGACGCCCATCACCCACCCCTACAACAAGAAGGTCGGATTCGCCTTCATCTCCTAGTGTCTCACATGCTTCCCCATCAGAGTGAATGACCCACTGTGAATTGTAGATTGTACCTAAACGATGAAACAAGCAAATTCTCCTGCCTAGACTCTTGGGGAGTCGTAGTTTCCAATGGTGGTCCGCAGGGGACACGTAAATGCGATCGACGTCGATCCAAGCAAGCTTGCTTCCTATCGAAATGTGAGCCACCACGCCCCTGTTTTGATCCTGATGGGTGTACGTTCATATGGGGTCTATTAATAACAAGAGGCAGGGTAGGTTTGAGACTGCTAGAGTCTGATAGTGGTACAAGGAGTTGGAGAAGATGGACAGGGTGGACATGCTAGTGTTACAGAGAGTAGGGGCGTATGAGTGCTACCGCGCTGAGAAGCATCACACGCGCAGCGAGGGAGGAAGAGAGAGGAGATTGAGGATCTTTTGGTACAATCAGAGCAAGCAGAAGTGTTTCAGAATGCGAGAGCATCTTCCTTTCCTGCACGAGGGATGGTCCTCTTCGCAGTGGATGAATGAGTTGGAGTGCTGGGGAAGTCCAAAGATTGGTCGAGGAGTTCACTCAAGGAGGAGGTAGAACTGGAGGCGGAGGTGGAGAAGGAGGTGTTGAAGTGAACCAAGCGAGGAGTGGTGTGGCTGTCGTTCGAAACAGGGGCGATGACTTCGGTGATCACTTCCCAACAGTAAGATTGAGGGCAATAAGGGTCCAAGAAGAACGAGTGGGAGTCAGGCGATGAAGTGGAATGGGAATCCTTCGAGGCGGAGGCGGTCTCCCAGCGTTCGAAGTCCGAGAAGGGTTGCCTTTGCAAGTGCCGTTGCGAAGCGAGTAGTAGTCCTGCCAATCCACTCGCCACGCTTGCGTCGGGCGACCAGGCACGGCGCAGCGCAATGGCATGCGTTTGAACGGGTTGAGTCGGACGCGAAATGCGTGCTTGAGGGTTGAACCACGCATGAGAAGTCTTCAAGGGGTAGACGCCCAAATTTGCATGGTCAACGTCGAAGAACGAGAAGGCGTGGTCGAGATCGACAGTGGGGTGTGGATGCAAGCCGGGAGGGAGATCGGGTCTAGAGCTGCTCTCCTCCAGCAACTGCTGCTCCTCAGGCGTGAAAAGGCCAAGCATTTGATGCAACCATGAGGAAGGTAATTGGGATTGCTTCTCGCGGACTTGAATGAGGTTAACTTGACGAACGCGATCGATTTGCTCGGACAGGGTTGGCGGAGGATTCTTCACCGGCGGTTCACGATTGATGTGCTTGCCCCAGAACATCTTGATGCTGATTCGATATAAGAAGCACCGAAAGAGTTAGAAAATCAAATTAAGAGGAACAGTGAGGAGACAAGCAGGACTTCCATCCCGTACGTGTAAGTGCGGCCAGAAAGAGCTGAAATGCATCGACAATCACGTTTTGCTGAAAGAGCTGCCTCCTGTATCGGTGGGAACGGAGAGATGTTAGGGAAGTGACGAGAGTTGCTAGTAGAGAGAAGGAGCTGCGGAGAGAGTGCAGAGATTGGGAGAGAGAGAGAGGAAGAGACGCGTACCTTCGATTCGAACTCCACAATAGCGTTGTGTCTCTTCGTGTTCAATGCCAGCATTCTAATCCTTCCGAATACTCTGAAGACCCGATAGAGGAAGCCATAGTCGTGCAGTTCGGGAGAGAGCGACTTTACAAACAGGCGGGTGTTGGTCTCGTCCAAATCGTCCGCAGTCAACACGAACGGGGCAATGTTCTCCTGATTCGAGCAGTTTAGTCCAGCTTCCAGAGGTTTATGAAGGTGCGAGGCCAGGAGGTTGAGATGATTGTTGGCATGCAGGGGGGTCAAAGATCGTGAGTGAAGCAAGAGGCGTTTCGCCCATGTAAGAGTAGCGCGAGCTTCAGTTGACATGTGGATGGAAAGAAGAAGATGTGTAGCAGTGGAAGATCGAGATAAACTGACTGTCAGGGCCAGTGGAGCGGCGAAACAGGCCCACTAGCGAACGGGAGGAGGAGCGCTCGCGAGCTCGCCATGGCTTCGGGGTGGCGTGCGGCTGGCAGCTGCGGTGCGTTGCCAAACTCGGTGCGTCAAGTCCATAGCGCGCAGCAGGGGTACTTCGTGATTGCGAGGCTTGGGGCAGCTGGGTGGGAAGACATGCTCGGCGTGTTGGTGAGGGAGAGACTAACTGAGTGCAGAAGGGAGAGCAAGAGTTAAGCAGACTGATCGAAGAGACAGTCCCATTCGCTTTCGGCGCGTCTTCGTTCCCGAGATCCAGCCGGCGCCTGGAGATTTGCCCCGCGCCCTGCTGGCATGAAGTGTCTTAAGCCTCTCCTGGTTGGCCTCCAACGACTCCCATGTTGCCCTTTCTCTGCTATTTCATCATCTAGGAGGTCAATCAAGCACGCGAGGAACGGATGCAGGTCTGCTTTAGAACGAGTGCACATGGGTGAGAACTCCTTGGAATCGTTTAGTTCAGAAGACATAGGTTTGCACGAATGAAGTGCTGATGTGCCCGGTGTAGCGTGGGCAGTAGTTGTAGATGAGGGTGTCGTATTCGGTCTGAGGGTTGGAGAAGCGTTGGTTGTTCTTGCGAGCCTCCTGTACGGTGAAATCCGCCATGTATTGCATTGTCTTGATGGCGTCAGGTGAGTGGTTGATGTGTCCAGACCATTCGAAGGCGTTCTTCTCAGGGTGCCATTGGAATCCGTAGATCGGGTACTTCTTGCCCTCCATGGTGGAAACGAACGTTCTGCCGTGGATGTCGTTGTTGACAGACAAGACATCGTAGAAGTTGGTGAGTTTGGCGTTGTTTTGGAAACGGGAGACACCAACACCCCAGTGGTGATAGTTCATGGTGACGGGTTGCGTGGCGAGAATCTTCATGACCCAATCCGGTGCGTCGCTCCAGATTCTGCTCTTCGGCGCTAAAGACGTGAAGTTCAACGGCAATCCAACGTCATCTGCCTCCTCGCTCTCCAAAATATCGAAGTCCTCGCTCGTGATCATGTTGAGCAACTCGAAACCCATGCAGTGACCGAAGATGGGGAAATGGATACCTCGATCATTCGCGTCCAATGCCAAACGATAGAGATACTGACCGGCATAGAACAGCGGGGTGCGAACCAGCTCAGAACCACCTCCTGGGAAGACGATACCGTTGATCTGATTGAAGAGCTCCTTGAGCTGAGCCTGCGAGGAGTTGTGACTGCAACATCGGGCGGCAAACGAACGGTAAGGATAAGAAGCAGAACAAGAGAAAACAGCTACTACGACTGGGGAGCAGGGGTTGGGAAGGGCAGAAGGCAAGTTGCAAAACTCACTCGAAACGGTGCACGTACAAGATCGGGACCACTCGAGCGCCAGCGCTCTCTAGATACTGAAGGAAAGAATGAACACATGCAAGTAGATTAGTACTTCACTAGAAGCGGGGAAATCAGGCAAACAGAGAAACGGGAGGAAGCTACTGGCCGTCCGATCGCGAAAGAGAAAGTTCGGAGGGACTACTCTTCGTTCAATGCGGTCCAAGAGGATGGCTGAGGAAAAGTAGCAAGAGCTCTCTAGCGAGAAGGGAAAGAACATACCTTTACATAGGAAGCAGCGATGTAGGAGTAGGGGGAGCTGTCGCCTTGGTACGGCTGGGTCAAGATGCCAACGATCGGGCGCACATTCAAGTTAGACTGTGCTGATACCGCAAATACCATGACCACTCCAATGAGGGCGATGAACAGGAGCTTGCTATGCATCGTCAGAGAGTTTGAGCCAGGCAAACGGAGAGGATTCTTCTAAAGCGATGAGACGCGAAACCCAGGCTTCTTCAATCTGCTACAACAATGAAATTGCAGCAATAGGCCAGAGTCAGTAGCGAAAGCAGAATAGCTAAAGAAGAGTAGGATCAAGGGCGGGAGCGTACGCAACAAACGAGGAGAGAGGAGTGGCACAGATTCAGGGAGCCCACCACCCGCACAGATTCGATTGGGCTCGAGCAGTGCCTCGGCTTCCCTTTCTTCTCCACTCTCTTCGATGCCGGCGGAGCGTTGGACTTTGGAGCAGACTGTTGTGCGTAGCACATTCAGTGCTGTCTTCTTCCCGCAAAAAATATGGCCATTTTCAATCTCAAAAAGAAGGGATCTGCCGAGGATAGAAGACTGCGCGCCTATTGTGTTGCCCCCAAAGTACGAGTAGAAGTTGACCACAGACCTGACTCAATTGGCTCTACAGTACATCACAGTTCATTCTATTTCCTCTTTTTGGCAGTGAGAGAACGTTTTAGCGCGGCAAAGTTGTATGGATTGTCGGAGGAGATGGAAGTACGTTGGTCGTTCAAGATTGCCTCTTCTAGTGCTTTGGAGGCCTCTTCTATCTGTCCGTCTTGAATGAGCGAGTATGCAAGGTCAGCTTGCCCCTCTCCAGAGGCGTCTGAGTGGGTGACGAGAACTTTGAGATGTTCTATGGCGATTGTCCAGTCCTTGAGGAGGAGAGCGATTCTCGCAGCTTCTCTGTGTGCTTCAGCGGAGTCAGGGTTGTGTTTGAGGAACTTGAGGGCGGCAGTGAGAGCGAGAGGGAGTTGTGCGGTCTGTTCGAGGAATGTAATCTTGAGGTGGACGAGGTTGAAGTTTTCGTCATCCTTTGCGATGGCTCTATCGATCGTCTTCAGCGCCTCATTCGTCTTTCCCAAATGCGCCAGGTACTGAGCCTTGACTTCCATTGCGCCTGTTACATAAGGATCCCTAGCGAGAGCCAGATCGCATAGACTCAGGATATCGTGCCCTTCAAACTGCTTCGTGTTCCACAGAGCGTATGCCTTCGTCACCAGGGCATCAACCTCTCCATACGGATCCATCTCGATAGCCCTCTCGGAGGCAATGATCGCTTCCTCATAACGACCAGCTTGAAGCAGATGAGATCCCAAATCAGAAAACTTGTCGGACGACGGATACAGATCTGCTGACCCCAACGAGGCATCAATTGCGCGATTGTACTCTTCTTGATGCATGTAACACAAACTGAGCAGTCCCAAACACTCAGACAGCTCATGACGAAGGCCAGCATTCAAAGATGGATCGTGACTCGGGTAACCAGCCTGTATCGTCGGTCGATGTGGCTTCAGGATCTCTAACGCCTTCTTAATTGCCGCAGCATAGCGTTTTCTAGCCATCAGTTCCGTAATTGCGTGAAGATCCAAGAAAGTGGGCTCGAAAATGGCGTCTTCTTCGGTTTCCGGCGGAGGCGACGTATATGTCTGATACTGGAAGTCTTGTGGGATTTTCTGCTGCTTTAGTTCAGCATACTGCTCGGGGGTCAAGTCGAAGATGTTTCCAACGGGGGTAGAGTCCGAAGAAGAGCCAAAATTGGACGAGGAAGAGGAGGCGCAGAAACGACGCGATATCCTACTTGTTGAGGGTGATCTTGAATGCTTGAGAAGGGAATTGCGAAGGAAAGATCGCGGTCCGTAATGGGAGATGGAGGATGGGGAAGACAGAGAGGGAAGACAATGGGGGATGGCAATGCGACGAAAGCGGAGAGATAGTGTGCGTAGGGCCATTAGATGGGAGTGGGAAGGACAATGGTATCGAAGAAGAGGTAAATTGGGAAGAGTAGAATCTAGGAGAGCCAATGGAAACGAGTCATGCGCACCGATCGAGGGGAGATGAGAGGAATGAAACCGGGCTAGAGAGCCGAGGAGTTCATTCCCCGGAGTCGGCCTATTTCGCACGTGAACACCTCGTTTACTCCCCGAGAACATCCATTGCATCCTTTACCATGGCTAGGCAGACCAAGATCCCTCCGGTGTTCTCAATCTGCCTCGTGATCGCCCGACACACCGACGCGCAAATTCTGGTCTCCAAACTCGACCTCGTTTCACCTCCAGTGGGTCTGGCCCAGGAGTTTCCGCACAGCCTCTACGTGGATGTACTGGAAATGCTCATCGATTCTACTCTAGACAAACGCCCAACGGAGAAAGAGCTACTGGACACAACCAACAGCAAACTAGCCTCTCTCGCCGCATCTCCCCACTGCACCGCCAACAAGCATTCCATTTCCTACTTGAATCTGTATGAAAGTCCGAACTGGGGCCTGTGCATGTACGTTTTGCCTCCTTCTACGATCAGATGGCTTGAAATACCGTTCCACGCCTAACGCCCAACTCCTGTCTTCAAAGTCACTATCTCAAGTACTACGTATTGGCGGTTGTTGAAGGCAATGAGCTGCAGATTCCCGATGGATACGAGTGGCGCAAGCCGAAGGAGTTGTTGGAGGATTACATGCAATTCAAATTCCGCCTGTCCCCGCCAACGCTCGGTTTGGTTCGTTCCCTGATAATCGATATGCCAGAGAAAGCGCACATTCCTCTTCAAGATAATGGCTCTCACTTGTCTCGATTTTGGCACGCCATGTCCCGAGATATCGAGACAGAGAGATGGGGCGCTCGAGTTCATCTGGATTACGCTCCCAACGTGGAATGCATCCCTATTCTGAGCAACACTCTGCCTCCATTCCACGCTACGAATCTTATCACAGTCTCTGATGGATCTCACGTGATGGTTGTCGATCCAGGCTCGAATGATCATGGAAAGGGTCATTTGGAAGCCGTCCTGACTCGGCTGGGGCCTTCTTTCCTCCACGTCTTCCTCACGCATCATCATCATGATCATATACAATCTCTCGATGTCATTGAAAGGCTCTTCCCCACTGCGGTGCTAGTTGGGCATCCATACACGCTAGACAAGGTCAAGAGCAGCCTCCTCAAGCACGCTGTCTGCGGAGCTGATTCCGATGAGACTTACATGGTTGGCTCAAAGCCCATTGATGTGATTTCTCTTCCAGGTCATACTCGAGGCCATCTGGCACTGTGGGATGCGGCTTCCAAGACTCTTGTTTCAGGTGATCACACCGTTGGATTCGGTTCTTCGGTCCTGGACCCGGACGGAGGAGGCAACATGGCCGCCTACATCAGCAGTACCGAACGCCTCTTGAAGCTCGACATTCAAGTGATTCTTCCTTGCCATGGCACGCCGACTCTATCCAAGCCACTCAAGTTACTACAGGCCTACATCGACCATCGAATGGAACGAGAGAAGAACATCGCTTCGGTCTGGAACTCTGGCGTCCATTCCCTCGACGCCCTCCTCCGCTCTGTCTACACTGATGTCCCAGAAAAGATGCTCAACGCTGCAAAGAGAAACGTGATACTGCATTTGGAGAAGTTGGAAGATGAGGGAACCATAACACTGACACCAGACGTCGAGATACTCGTCCGAGCCCACAAACAGGCCTCCTTGTGACTCTAGCTCGCTGCCGCCTCTCAACCTCCACATCGAGATGCGATATCGATTCACATATGACAAATCGTACATAAATGCTCCCCTCGCAGACATTTCCCCATGAATCAAGCGATCTGACCGCAGAGTTGTTTGTACATTTGAGGGAGACACATGCGCGTTTGTCTTGCCCTCGATTCTCATAATTAGGGGAAGAGGTTAAAGTTTAGAGGTTGGCATAGGGAGCCGAGGAGGGTGCAATGATAGTGACCTGCAGAGGATGATGTTTGAGCACCGGAGAGTCGTCGTTCAGCACGTCGTAGCGATTGACTTCCGGCGCCACCTCAGCGCCGTACTTGACGACTTGAACTTCTTCGTAGTTTACGCCAGCTCTTTCGAATTCGGGTTGGCCGAGAGCAGCTTCACAAGTGATTGAGAGGCCATACTGCGGCTTTCCGGTGTGGAAGTTGAGTCCGAGGTTGGCGGCAAATACAAATGCAGGGTTGGCCCATGTCTTGAGGATGTACGCGCCTTGCAGATTGTCTTGCGACAGTCGCGCCTTGACGAGGTTGTTCTTGTTGATCTGCCAGGAACCAGCAATACCGAACTTCATCTTCTCCTTCTCCACAGCTACCTCAGCTCCTACGTCTACATAGTTGGTGATGTGCGTCACATGAGACTCTTCCAGAGGGTTGCGTACTAGGCGGCGCATCACGAAGTGTTGGAAGTAAGAGAGGAGGAAAGAGGAGCCTCGATTCTTGGCCACGAATGTGATCTCATAGGCAGGTCTATCATAGATCAGGGCATCGGCATCTCTAATGTTGATGGCAAAATCAGCATCGCCTTCATAATCGCCGTCTCGCGTGGGGTCCAACTTGAGATTCGCTCCAATCGCAATCTCCGGCAACGGTCTCAATGCGGTCCATGCAGACAACTTAGGCCTGCCATTGCGCCCTAAAAAGGAAGCGTGTGCGCCTAATGTTCCATATCCAAACGCCTGGGTGACTCCGAACTCGGCTTGAGCAGTATCGGGGCGAGGATCACAACTGGCGAAAAAGGACGTTCCCTTCAGGTTTTCTCGACCCAAACCAACATAGACCTTGGGAACAGTGGTTTCAGAACCTTCCATAGAGAGAATGGCGCGAATCTGATTCTTCCAGCGAGCTTCCAAGCCTAAAAACCCACCAGCAGTACGAGAGATCTCTGCAGGTTGGATGTGCTCCAAATCGGCAGGTGGCTGCAGGAATAGGGGTCAAAAGCACGGCGTGTTAATATTTCTATGGATCGGGGGAAGCAAAGAGAGCAACAACGTACAGTTACACCACCACGAAGGAAGGCGGTGATTTCAGGCACAGCATTGGGGTTATACTGCCTTCCAGTGGCAATCCGAATTTGCGGCTTCAATATCATATCGGTCTTGACAGTGTGAACAAGAAGGTCAGCGGAATGACCCAGAAGGAGCAGACGAAGGACTCAAGAACATTGTCGCGTTCGTACAGATGCGAATGAGCCGTCAGAGAGCCAGTCTGATAGAAGTTCACGAGTAGGTTGTCCAAAGTAGAGGAACTGATGAGTGCGAGAGCAGAGGGTCAGACACATGGTAAGAAAACAGGCGAACTTCATCACGAGATGCAAAAGTGCCAAAGACTGTCGCCTCGTGTGGCATCCTAGTCACTAACGGCATTAATTCCCTTCAATAGAGACATGATGCTGAAATGTAAAGGTGGTCGGAGGAGAAACGAACCTCATTGGCGCAGATAGGGCGAGCACGACGTCGGCGAATCAACGGAGGGACGAGGCAGACTTTGGGAGGCTCAGGTTTGGATTGGTAGGTACCCATTTCAACCCTTACACCACAAATGGGTAAGTACGATACACCTAGAAGCGAGATTGATGCGTAAAACGGAGAACTGCGGGGCTGCTCTCAACGTCTGGAAGGGTGCGACTGAATGATCCGCCCGTCCTTCGGTGACTGCTACGACTCAGGGAGTTGCATTCCAATGTTGGAGGACGTGGTTGTGTGTTACTCACATGTAGATTTACCTCAGAAGGCTGATATGGAGGTGAGGGTCTGTAGACCCCAGGGGAAAGATGCGAGACGCTGCACACTGGTGGCCACTCCTCCCCAGACGAGGTGAAGGAATTCTTGTTCCTTCACCTAGTCAATATATAACACTCCATAATAGTATACAACCCCCCGGGTTGGACTAGTTACAAAGGATGAAATGAAGGAAGGCCTGCAATTATTGTGCGGAGTGAGTTCAATGATGCCCCCATGTGTTACATCTTTGCTGTGATGGAAGAGGACAGGATCAAATACATTGGGTACTCATTTGGCCAGCAACTTGGTCAAGAAAAGAACCTTTTGCTTAATGAGAACTACACAGTGGTCGAGCCACAACCTGATCCGGCAGTGGTTCGGTGTGAGATTTCCCACACACTCGAATTGCTCGAATCGTTCCCAAAATCGGATGAATCGGCACTTAAAGTGAAGTTCAAGAAAGGCCTAATTGATTGATCCCTCCACGAGACAGTCCATGCCCTTGCCAAGCTAAAATTTGTCCAAATGTATTGCGCTCGCCCTAGAGGTCTAGCTAGCACTCATACTTGCGAAGCCATTCAATTACGGGACAAATTTCTAAGCACCAATGGGTTCAAATGGGAGAAACCAACTTGCCCCCTCTCATCTTATGTACGGATCATCCACGACTAAGTCGGATGGATGAACACCAGGTCCGATGGGGGTACATTACATCAAGTTATCGAGCGACTCTCGAAGTCCATTAGTTGAGGTGGATGATGGGACTACGTACTGGCCCTCTGTCGCCCAACCGCAATGGCAACGAAAACGCCCAAGATGGTGATGACGATGGTGCTGATGTACGGGTAATCAAGAATCATGCGCCTGACTCGAAAAGTGGTACGGGATACGGGGAAGGATGGGTACGGTTGGAAGACGTGGCGGAAGTAGCGGGCATGTGCGGCCGTTTGAAATCCAACCGAGGCGAGAGATGGATGGTAACAGAAGATGTTCTGAACGAGAAGACTGTCAGCTTGCGACGCATCATCAATGATGGCGTAGAATCGTTCTCGAGATATGGTGCCGGTGTCTGATGCCAGGATTGCCCGAGCGGCTTCGAAAGCTTTGAGTTCCAAGTTGGCAGCTTTGATGGGATCCCCTTGAAGATTTGCTTCCTTCAATGAACCAAAGACAGAAGATTCGATTGACGACTGGACCTGGGAGAGTGACTTTCCAACCAAGAGGTCAGAAATGCAACTTCTTAGGCGTTGGATTCGTCCGCCTGTCAATTCAACCAGCTTGACCAATTCCTGCTCTCCAACTTGATGCGAATTGTGAAGGCGCTGTTTGGAAGCGAAATCTGTTGCGAAACGATAGGCCTCATCTGGGGACAGATCACCAACTTCGAATGGGCCAAGACGCTCGTCGATTCCGAGGCCTTGAATCCAGTGAGGAGTATAGCCATCAGAGGACACGAACGTGATGATCAAATCCCCATTATCTGCGCCAGTTTTTGCAGCCGACATAAGTTCAGAGAACAAGACCGGGTCATGCTTCGCAATTGTGGTGAAGTTGTCGATGACAAGAGCGAGTGGTCGGTCGTTAGCTTTGCGATATTCCGACGCGGCAGCTCGTAAATCCGATAGCAAATCAGTCAGCTGAAACGGACGGACGGGTTCGGAGTATCCGAACTGCCAAACTTTGAGGAGATTGTACCAAGGACGTCGGTCGGTCTCGATGGCCAATTTCTGTGCGAGAACTGTCGGAACTCGTTGGTTGTTGACCATTGCTTCTTCAATGAACGCGTAAACCACTCCAGATTTCTTCTCGTTGCAGCAGTACTTCACTGACGTCGTTTTGCCCGTACCATGTGGTCCTGTTATCAAGCGGAAGGTGCTCGTTTTCATCGAAGGCGCAATCACTTCGGTCAGCTCCGATTCCAATTGAGGTCTTCGAAAATAGTCAACCAAGTCGTTGTGTTCTTCCTCAGATAGCGGACTCTGTTCATAGCGATGGAGAATGCGCGGAATGCGTTGTTTTTCTTGGCTGTACGAGTAGGCCATGGCCAAGAGAGTGGCACCACCTCCACTTCCTGCAAAGTACGCCAACACTTTGGCAGCGATGATCCATTCCGAAGACCGAGGGGTTTGGGGATTAACAGGTGATGGAGGAACGGTGTTGTTGGCCTCCGGCGGTTTCACGCTCTTCCCTGTCCTTGAATCCTTCGGCGACGATGCTTTGAGTGACGAGACAGGTTCCTTTGTTACTGAAGCAACAATATTCGGAGCATTACAAATGGATCGGCGAAAGCGAAAGACAATGTTCCTGATCAGAAACTGGGCCAGCATGATTCCCGGCTTTCCACGCCAACACGACGATTGATCGCCTGTCCAACTGCTTGATAACATTCACATCACACAATGAGTTAGGAAAACAGCGGTATGAATGCTGAACTCATATCACATGGAACAGGAAGGGGAATTCTTCCGAACTGATGATGACGTACCGATAACCTGGCTATTCGAGTTCGAATGGAGCCCACAACAAGTGAGGTGCTGCAAATCTGCAAACTGAGCACGAAGACGTCGAGGAGTGCAGGCGCCGACTCCAAGAGAACACTGAAGGGGTCACCCGTGTTCCACAGCGAGCACCACCGGCTGGTGAGGCTAAATAGTGTAAATGAATTTGCACTCCCCGACCACTCACTTCTCTTGACTAGGAGTCAAGGCCTGCTATCATCTTCA
>Ga0307375_10000852_pt1 | contig 35543 bp, 72 predicted proteins | sample TR1MG_FD_202531 | JGI IMG/M metagenome (GOLD analysis project Ga0307375, IMG submission 202531) | Soil microbial communities from Risofladan, Vaasa, Finland - TR-1 | ecosystem: Environmental > Terrestrial > Soil > Coastal area > Acid sulfate soil | place: Finland: Risofladan, Vaasa | collected... | reverse complement strand
CTTCTGTTAAACTTTATAATAGCGCTGGAAATCATTTTACTGGTTTAAAAGCACCAACTGCTTCAACGACTGATGTGACTTTTAATTTGCCTTCTGCCGACGCACAAGGTTTTATGATTTCAGATGGAAGTGCAAATTTATCTTTACTTGGGACGCCAACCGATGCGACGGGCGGTATTTCTGTGACAGGGTTTAGTTTGTTAAGTACATTCGTTTTTAATGTTTTAAAAATTGGAAAATATGCCCTTTACACTTTTAATTTAAATGGAACTAGTAATTCTACATCATTTAGTATAAGTAATTTGCCGTACACAAATGCCAGTGGAGTTGGCATCATATATACAACTTACGTTCTCGATAATGGAGGTGCGTCGATAGGTAGTGCTATATTTACCGCAGGTGCCGCGACGGTAACATTTAATCCTTCAGTTGCAAGTACAATATGGACATCATCTGGAGTAAAACAAGCTCTTGGAGCGTTCTGGGTTCAAGTGCAATAATTTGATATTAAGTATTTATTTAATTTTAGATCGCCATTGAGATCAAAGAGAAAATCTCCCACTAGCCATGGTGGCGATCTAAAATATAGGCTCTTTTATCATTTATCTCATTAATTTACAAGATTAATTATTTCTAGCCATCGCCATCGCCATAGCCATAGCCATAGCCATTGCCATCGCCATAGCCATAGCCATCGCCATTGCCACAGCCACTGCCACTGCCACTGCCACTGCCATCGCCATCGCCATCGCCACTGCCATCGCCATAGACATAGCCACAGCCATCGCAAAATAAAATATTTATTTCACTTGCCATATTTTCACACCTTTAATAGATTTTTTAGATTTTTCGGTGACATCTAAAATTTCAATCGCTTCTAATAATTCAACTCTATCAACTTCGCAGGGAAATTGACAATTATCAGGGTCTTTTACTCCATCCATCGCTAAATCAGACAAACACATAGCTCCTGACCATTTCCACAATCTTCTAGCATTTTTTAATACTACTTCACGACCATTTCGTGATTCTATTTCACCAGCAAAAACACCTGCTGAGTATGTCCTGACAATTACATATCTACCATCTTCTTTTTTATATGATGAATTATTTGAATTAATATTTAATATTTTTATTAAATCCATTAATTCTTTTACTTTCATTTCTTCTAACATTTAAAACTCCTTTTGTTTAAAATAAACACATAAACTTTTGGCAATCGGCCGGAATTGCACCGGCTTGTAGTTCGCTATTCTGATATAATCTTATTAGCTTCCGGTATGTAATCACCCCAACCAATGGGGGAATTATCATTATGTTGTTCATATAATTTAAATGCTAAATCCCAAATTGGATTAGCTGCTATTTCATTTTTATCGTAAGTTGGGTCAACCATATCTTTCATGTCATTTGGAATCCTATAAAGAGACAATCGCCCAGAATCGAACTGGCACACGGAGGTTTCCAAAGTATCCAGTGCATTTACCCATGCGTCTTACCATTACGCCGCGATTGCCATTTAAACTTTGGATGCGTGCTGAGATTTCATCAGCAACCTCTCTAGTTAGCCTACGCTGCTTGCAAGCCTTATAACCCGTAAGCATAGGCCTCGCATTTCTGCACAATTAGAGGCTCTTCGATCTGATGCAGGGTGTTTCTTCTTAGTGCCACCATCCTGCATAGCTGGCCTAGCATTTTCTGTCTTTTTGAGCTTCCGCATCCATAAACTGATTGGCAATTTTTATAGAGTAGGTATTCCATTCTGTTATGCAGCAGAATATTATATATCAATTACCCATAATTAATTTAAAAAGGTATATCTTCCTCCGATTCATTATTGATTGCAATTGGATTTAATTGTGATAATTTAATATTTCCTTTATTAGACTCATAAAATTCTGATGTTACATAATCTTTTATAATATTTTTATCTGGATATAAAGAACCGAATGGTTTTCCGTTTAATTTATCAAAAGGAATTTCTTTACCTTTTTCAATGCCAATCAAAGCATATACTACTCTATCTTTTGAAATTTCTGGAGAAAATTGTTTGTTAAGATATTCAGTTGTTAAGTTAACTGAATCACAATAATGTTTACATTTCCACATCATTCCTTTAGTAAACGGTAAGAAATCTTTAATCTTTTTCGAGTTTCCATTATCATCATAAAAAATTTCAGTTAATTCAGCCATAGGATTACCTTTTGAAGATTGCCTACTAATAGCATCTTCTATTTTACCTTTATAAAATCCGTCTGGTAATAATTGATATCTAGCTTTTTCGCATTGTTCTTCTGTCATAGGTTCATAATCAAAATAACTCATCAAATATCTCCTGTTAATTTATTATATTGCCACATCTTCATAGTAATAATCATTCATTTTTGATTTTACAAATGCAAGATCATTTTCAATATATTTATCTTCAAACATTCCTTGCGGTGATTTTGCAATATGTGAACCATCATTTTGAGTTAAAAATCTATATGCTCCATCCATTATTTGAGTATGCAATACAGTAGTAAACATCCCTTCAATTGTTATTTTTTCATCTAACATCTTACCAATTGATTTGCATTTATATTTTCCATTTGTATCGGTATCGCTATGAGATAACACAAAACAATATAAATCTTCTCTACAATCTGTCAAAGCTTTAATTATTGACCAGGCATGTTGTCCTATTTCAGTGAATTTAGTGAACCCGTTTTCTGTCGCTCGTCTCATAAATTCATTACACATGGTATATTGCCAGTCATCTATAACTAAGTTTTTTATTTCAGGTCTTTTTTGATTAACCATTTTTATGCAATTAATAATTTTAGAAAATTCATCTGATGCGTAATAGTTTCCTATTATGTCATTCCAATCTTTTATCGCAATATAATTTTTCCTATATCCTCTGAACGGCAAAGGTTTATCAAGAACATTTATTATAAATGTTTCCAAAGGATTTAAATTTGAAATAGACGTACTTTTCCCTGTACCAGATTCACCGATTATTAATGATGTATTAGACATTATAATGCTCCCAAATTATTTAATGATTCATTGATAACTGCATAAACAGCCATAAATAAGATACCATATACAAATATTTTTGAAATTATTGTTTCTTTGCAAAATTTCAATCTTTCTTTTGATGTTATATAGTCATTATTCATGCTGTTGCACTCCATGAATAATCACCATTAATTGTTCTATTTACATGTACATTATTTTGAAAGTTATCTTTCATTTCACATATTTGTAAACGATCATTAATCCAGCTTTGCATCATAGAAAGAACTTGGTCTTTTACATCAGTATCATGATTCATTAGTAAATCTAGGAAGTGTGAGCGATCATTTTGCGGGACATCATCAATGTCTAAAGAATAACCATTGTCTAAACTTTTTTTGGAGTATTCTTTTATTAAACAAATATCAATAAATGAATTAATTTCTCTCATGGTCGCTCCTTAACCAATCAAATTAATATGAGTAGAATTTGAACTGACATCAATGTCAAATCCTGGAATATAAGAGTTAGTCTGAATTAACTCATTTTCATTCCATATCCACTCTTTACAGTTATGACAGAAAAAAGCTTCATTTTCAACACAATATACGGATTCACCATTACAATTTTCATGGATATACTCGTTCATATTTAAATCTCCACGGCTAGTTAGTTAATTTAATCTACTAGGATATTCTTACATAATCTTTCATATCATGCAATAGTTAATTAGGATATTTTTTCATAAAATTTAAAAATAAATTTGAAATTGTACAAATAAAAGGATAATCTCTTGATTGAAAATAAGATTTGGAAGGATGATGACATGCTTGTTAAGAATTTGATCAAAACCATTAGAGTTATCTGTAATTTGACACAATGTGAATTTGCTAAAATTGCTGATCTTGATCAAAATAGCGTTTCTTATTATGAGCGTGGAAAAAGAAAACCTGGTTTATCAGCGAAGGTTAAAATCGTCAACTGTGCTAACACATACGCGAAAATGAATATAAATGTCAATGATATAGACGATTAATACAAAATTTTTAAATGGACTTAAAAATGAAAAATTTTAATGAACAAATAAAACAATGGAATTTTACTCAACAAGAGATTCATCAACAACATATAGATTATTTAATAAATAATAATCAAAATTTGAAAAATATATATAAACCACTTCAGCCATCTAAATCATATATTAAATCAACTATAAACGAAGAAGATATCGTCGATGTCGAATTTGAAATTATTGATGATAAATTAAAAATAGGGAATGAAAAATGATTATTAAAGATCAAAAGTTAATAATTGAAAAAGCAAATGAAATTTCTAATAAATTATTGATATCTAGCAGTGATTTATCACAAGAAGTATTTTGTGATGATGACCCATCTGAAAATATATATTTGATAGTTCATGTAATTTCTTCTTTGCTTGCAAAAACATGTTTATCATTAGAAGAGCATGGTAAAACATATGATATAAAGGATTTTACTAGAATTAAGGCAAAAGAATGGATTGATCGAGTGGCTGATGAATATTTAGATCATTATAAAGGTATTTTTGATGAAAAAAGATAATTTTTTAAATTATGAACAAAAACAAATTAAACAAAAAATAATGGAAGATTTATTAGATTCTTTTAATAAAAATACGCTTAATAATTTGCATATATTTTCAAATGAAAATGGTTCTATAAATTCTCAAAGTATTCTTGATTTAATTGGCTCAATATTAGTTATGTTTAATAGAGAAATATTAACAAAATATATTATGATTTTTAATCTTGAACATCAACAAAATATTATTATGGATGATTTGTTTGATACTATTAAAAAACAAGTAAATGAATATTTTGAAAAATCAATGCAATAAATTTTATGGATAATATTTAATGAAAAATGAAAATATAAAGATAGTAGAAATAAGAGATCGTGCAACATTTATTCCGGCTTTTGCAATTAGAATGATTGGAGATTCTTTTGATGAAAGATATTTATTTAATCAAGCGGGATATCGACCTGACCCATGTATACTTTTAATTTCAATGCAAGCACCTTCATTTTCTGCGAGATATTCTGGCGACTGGAAACGTCACGAAAGAACAATGGGAACCGCCCATAAATGGATAGAAGAAAATTTTGATGAAATTAAAAATTGTCAAGTTATAGATGTTGAATATATTCTTAAAGAAGTTTCACAATCATGTAAAAGTGTGCGTGAAGAACAAATTGAAGAACGTTTAAATGGATGTGAGAATGAAGATGAACAACGTAAATTAGAATCAATATTTTCTACTATGGGACTTATTACACCAAAAGAATATCTTCTTAAATATGGCTCATATATTTGTATGATATGCGGAAAAAAGCGACTTAATAAATTTATTTCTGTTATAGCGCATGATAGACCTGACGGAACATCACAGATAAATGTTAAATTTTGTAATGATAATTCTTTGTGTATCGATAAAGCACATGTAAGTGAAAATTGGATAAATTGGCCTAAAAATAATAAAGAGAATTCAATATGACATATTTATATTTACTTCCTTCAATGATGTTTTGTGCATTGGGTGTAATCTTAACTTGTTTAGCTATATTTCAAGTGAGGCGAGAACGAAGAGATATTTTTATTCGCATGAATAATATAGAAGATACAATGGAAATATTAAAAAATCATTTTTGGGAATCTGTAAAAATACAAGGTGGAATTAACAAAGAATTTTTAAATAAAAATATTAAGATAAAGGAAGATTTATGAATGAAAAAGAAAAAGAATTTGAAAAGTTAATAGACGATGATTTGATAAATTTTCAAAAAGAAATAATTAATTTATTTTTGAAAATTCAAGATAAATATAGTGTTCGAGTTAATTTTGAAATTTATACTACTGTAATTTGTTTTATGATGGTAAATTGCATTAAAAATTTCAATATTGAAAATAAAGATGAATATTTAAATGATACATTAAATAAAGTTAAAGAAATAATTAACAAAAGTGATACATGTTTTAAGACTGAAGAATATTCACCTACTATAAAAAATACTAAATTAAATGATTAAAAGGATATATATTCAATGAATGAGATAGATGAAAAAATAATTCAAAAAACTCGAGATTTATTAATTCTTCTTGGTTGTGCAATGGGATTGCTTGGGAATCAAGATATAAAACAAACAGATAAAGAAACATATGACTGGTTGATCAAGAAAGTTGATGAAGTGTTTTATTTTGATAAAAATTCATCTTAAATGCCTTAATTTAAATCAAAGGCCGGTAATGTCTCTTACCGGCCATAAGGAATTCTATGAATAGTGAAAAATTTTTCCAATTATCGCAAAAAATGTCAAATAATTATCTTGAAATACTGGATTTAGTGCCAAATTCAAAACATTTAGGTTATTTAAGTGAATCAGCATTGATATTTGCAAGTTTTGTTGCTTTTGTTAATGATGAAATAAATGAGTCTCAGGAGTATGAAAATGATAAGTGAAGAAAATGATGTTAATTTTATTGAATCTTTAAGAGAATCAGTTAAAAAAGATTTAAAAATAGCATATCAAACAGGGTTTGTTAATGGAACTAATGATACCATTATAAAAATAATCAATATTCTTAACAATCATGATGAAAAAGCATTATTTAGTGTGCATAATTTCATACGTGAACTAAAAGATGAAATAGATGCAAAATTATAGGGGTAAAAATGAAACCATTAAGTGATTATGAGGTTATTGATTATCAAGATGAAACTATTAAACGAGTTCATTATGAAGATGAAAATGGATGTGAATTTGATAATATAGAACATTTTCTTCAATCAAAAATATTAGGTCACTGCGCATGTGGAATGCCGGATGATAATTTAAAATTAGTTCATGATATGTTAACTATTTATCAAGATTTTAGGGATAAAGACAAAGATTTAAAATTTCTTTCAAATGAAGCTAAGTCTACGTGGAATAAAAAAGAAGATGATTTTAAAAATTATGTCCATGAAAATTGGCAGAAATTTGTTTATTTCTTTTGGTATGTTATGAATGATAAAAAAATTATGGAACATGGAGGAAGTGTGCCTGGTTGGATTTGTGATGATAATTTTTTGGAAGCAATCAAACTTTGGCATAATGAATATGAAATGGAACAAAATATATGAATATATTTGATGATGAAAAAAAATTACTAATATGTGAAAATGCTGAAAAAATATCTAATTGTTATTTGATAATAAATAATTCTTTACCCGATGAGCATTATAGTTTACTTAATCTTTCTATATCGGTCGTTTATATGTCATTATTTATGGAAGATTTTAAAAAAAGCATTAAAATAAATGATTGTAATGAAATTAAAAGTGAGCATAAGATACGAGTTGATGAAATTAAAAAAGAAATACAAGATAATAGACGTATAATAGCTAATATATTGGAAAATCATTCAATAAATGAACATTTATTGCTTGCTGATATAGAAGATATACTTAACAAAAAGGGTTAGTAATATGAGAAATATTAAAAATCACCATACATCAATTGTTGATCATATATTAAATTTAGATAAAGAACGTAAAAGTCTAGTTTATGATTGGGATAAAGTTAAACCTGAAAATAGGAAAAGATTTGAAGAAATTCAGAAAGAACTTTGTGAAATAGATGAGATGTACATTAGTGGATAATAAATGGATAAGTGTTAAAGATAAGTTGCCTGAAAATAATCAAACTGTTTTAGTATGGTTTTGTTGCTTATATGCGGAATATAGAATATGTTTTTATTTTAAAAATTCATTTTATCATAATTCTATAAGTGATAAAAATTTATCAAAATACATCACATATTGGATGCCCTTACCAGAACCACCAAATAAATAAAAATTTAATAAATCAATAAGGAGATAAAAAATGGCAAGATATGAAGTGAATGAAGTGAATGAGTTACCTGATTATTTTAAAAATTACGTTCCATTACCAGATAACTTTTTATTGAATAGAGAAAATATGGAGGAAAAACCTAAACTTACACATGATGAATTTAATAAATTATTGTGCTGGTCTAAATAAAAAAATCCCACTTATTCTTTAAGTGGGATAAGTACAACATGCAAAATATAACAAACAGGACACTCATATGATTTTTTCGATCAACTTATTTTTAAAAAAAATAACAGATCGAAGTTGCGCACTATACTCCACGTTTGATTGAAATTCAACAACATTTGAAAAGTTTTTTTCTAAGTTATCTATTTCTTCACATAAAAAACATGCGATGTAGATTATTTCATTAAATTTTGATTTAATATCCATAGCTTTGTATCTCCCTGTAAGATGCAAGGTTAGCATGGCTTAAAGAGTAGTTGCTTTAAGTCATGCGCTTATTAAAATGATGGTATAAATATTATTCAGAAATATTATCAATAGTTAAAACATTTTCATATTTTTTAGATGAAAAACTTTTTTCAATGAATTCATATAAAAAATCACTTAGAGCCATATCTTTTTGTATACTGATTATTTTTAACTTCTTCCACATTTCATTCGAAACTTTTAAATTTATAAATCTAAAATTATCTTTAGACATTTTAAATCTCCCTGACGATTAAAATATATATTTTATATAAATTTAAAAAAAAATCAAACTTTTTTTTTATTAAACTTTATCCGACCTTGATTTTGAGATCATTGAGTATAATTTTTGATCTATTTTTTAGCGTAACCTGTAAAATTTATCGCACCAATGATGCGAGTTTTTGATAATATATTAAAAAATCCGACTCACCGAGTCTGAAATTGTTAATTAAAAGGTAGCTTATATGAACAATAATAATTCAAGTATTTCTCATACTCGATATATCCCCGTCCCCAACTGGGAGAAGCACCATGAATGGCCATCTATTGCAGGACTTCGTTATCTCATTTTTAAAAGACATAAGAATGGATTTGATCAATTTGGTGTTGTAAAAAAAATTGGCAAGCGCGTTCTTATCGATGAGGCTGCATTTTTTGAATGGATGTCAAATCAAGGAAAAAATAATAATGAAATTTAAAAAAGATAGTGGAGAATTATTTATGTAGGGGTTAACCTTGATGAGATACGGTTTTACCGTTAAGAGAAACTGCGCCCTGGGGACAAACCAGAGCGCATAAAGACAAAAAACCAGGTTCTCCTGAACCTATGCGCACCTACCATTATACGGTGCCATAGGATTTGGTCAACCCCTAGAATAAGGAATTTGTTGTGCAACATCATTTCGATATAGAAATTGCAAAAAAGTATGGCGTAAACGTTGCTATTTTTTTAAACAATGTTGTTTTTTGGGTTCAAAAAAATATAGCTAATAATAAACATTTCTATGATGGTCGATATTGGACATACAACAGTGTAGATGCCTATACCATGTTGTTTCCATATTGGACAAAAAGTCAGATTGAAACAGTTATAAAAAATTGCATAAGTTCTGATCTAATTTTGAAAGGAAATTACAATTCTGTAAAATATGACCGCACATCTTGGTATGCTTTAACTGATAATGCTCATAAGTTATTGAATATTCCCATTTCCGAAAAATCGGAAATGGAAAGCCGAGAAATCGGAAATGAATTTCTGAAAAATCGGAAACCTATACCAGATGTAAAAACAAATAATAAAAAACATATATACAACAGCGATGAAATTATTCTTCCTGATTGGTTACCTAGGGAGCTTTGGGATGAATTTAAACAGCATCGTAAAGAAATAAAAAAACAAATGACTAATTTATCTGAGAAAAAAGCTATACAAAAATTAATCGTTTTACATGAACAATGTAAAGATATTAACGAAATAATAAATCAAAGTATTATGAATGGGTGGACAGGACTATTTGAAGTGAATAAAAAAACAACAAATTATATTAATAAAAACATAAAACAAACAGATAACAATAATTTACGATGTACAGTAAAAGAATATGGTGCCGGACATCCAACTTTTGAAGCTAACAAGGAATGGGAGCTGAAACATGGAAAGCAGACGCATGGAAGTGATCTTACCGCAAATAAACTTAGGAGCAACGGTGTGCGCAAAGCTCAAGATTGTTTATCATTCTGATAAAAATTGGATAGATTGTTACAAAGATGTAACAATAAAGTTCAATGAACTTAAAAGAACGGCTAAAAAGTTTTATGTAGATAAGGATGACAAAGAAATACTGCAAGAACTGTGTAAATTTAATCATAGCGACATTATTGATGCGCTGGAATACAAGGATAAATGGGTATGTGTTAAAGTTGATTAAAGTTTAAATTTAGAGCTTTAATCATATGTGTTATTTAATATATCGCATATGAGTTCATATATAAAATTTTTATTACTATCTATTTCTATAACATTGAGAATAGGTTTAATATTTTTTTTACCATTTTTATTTGAAATAAAAGAAATACCAATAGCTTTTGGTGGATTTGTCATTTGATATTCAACAGAATAATATGATTTGTTCATTAAAAACTCATTATTACTGGCACGGCTGGATTCGAACCAACAACCAACGGCTTAACAGACCGACGCACTACCGTTGTGCTACGTGCCAAAAATGATAATTGGCGAGACTAACTAGGATTGTCCTAGCGTTAGGAACACATATGAATTGTGCTTGATATCGCGTATATCAACGTTAATCTCATTATGCCATTAAATATTGCTCTGGCTGTGTCTTCATCGTAGCCACCCTGGAAGACTCTACGCTACATTTGCATGTTTCGCCGCGTTACTGGTTCATCAGGCTATTTAATGGTGGCCTAGACCTATCTTTTCACCAAGAGCCGGATAGGAAACGCTCAAAAAATTCTTGTCTCTCTAGCCTGATCAGAAGTAGATTATTACAAATTAGCTCGCGAGTCATTTGTAAGTGAATCTAACTATAAGTAAACAGTAAACTATCGCGCGTACCATCGAGAGCCGTATAAATTATACGCATAGAAAGATATTTTTCAATATATCATTTAAAATATTTGATAAATATTGTTCTATGTGAAACAATTTAATGCTTATTAGGTCAATGAATGACATGTAATCATAACTGTGAAAGGATTTCACATGCTTAGCACCATTATTTCAACTAAAAAATATGATTTTTTTGCTATATTGCCATACCCCAAAAAAATAACCGTTAATTCCTACTGGAAAACTGGAAAAAATGGATTATATTCAAACCCTTACATAAAAACTTTTAAGGCATTAGTATGTAATGCAGTGAAAGATAGTATCTCATACAGAAATGTATCTTTTGGAAAAGAAAAAATAGGCGTCGCAATAAATGTTTACCCCCCAGATGACCGTATTCGCGACATCGACAACATCTTAAAGGCAACTTTAGACGCACTACAATTTGCTCAAGTTTATGAGAATGACTCTCAAATAATTCAACTTTATGTTGAAAAATTGGACAAAGTAAAGGATGGAAAACTTGAAATATTTATCAATAAGCTTCGTATTGTTTAAAAAAAATAAAGGTAAAAAAATGTTAGTGAGTCGTTGTTGTAAATCGTCTGTTCACGTAATTCATGATTATTATGTGTGTAATTCATGTCATATACATTGTAATACAATTGATTCATCAAGATTAGATACGAGTTCAATTATCTTTAACAGACTAGAAAAGGATGATGCTAATGATACCCTCAGACTTAGAAAAAGCTGTAAATTTGGTCAAGAAACACGAGCGATATAAACAATTTATTTATCCAGATATCAAGGGAAATTTGACAATAGGCTTTGGTCACAACTTACAAGCTAATGGTATGTCATTCAATATCGCTTCTTTAACTTGTGAAGAAGACGTTACTTTTTTTGTTACTAAGCTAGATTCTTTATTACATTTTTACAAATATTTAAGTGTTCCTCGCAAAGCCGTTTTAATAGATTTGTGTTTTAACTGCGGGGTGAATGGGCTCCTTCAGTTTAAAAAAATGTTAACTGCATTAGAAAAAAATGATTACGACACAGCAGCAAATGAAATTATTAATTCTAAGATAGCTCATGAGAGAGCCGTGGAAGATGCGTATATTATGAGGAGTAATGAACTATGATTCACATCCTGAGTCAGATATTACCTATAATTGAGAATGCTTCCCCCATCATTGCAGGCGCTCTAGGTTCGCCGATTGCTGGTATTGTTATTAATGTTCTTTGTAAAGCTTTTGATGCAAATCCAGGGGATGTGAACGATGTGGTATCAAAAATAGCAAGCAATGAAAATGCAAAAGACATTATTAAGACAGTCGAGCAGAATCATTTGCCGTGGCTAATGTCTGCTCTTTCTGTCTCTCGCTTATCTAATATAAAGGCATCTATTGACGTTAGCTGGGATACAAGCAAATAAATCATTCCTCCTTTTTATTAACTTGAATGAGATGATCGATTGGGGGATGATTATTTTTTGTAAAAATAATGTAATGCAAAAGTGTAATGCCTCTTTTTATAATATCCGTTCTATTTTCACCAAAATGATTCATTAGTTCATCAATACATTTGATGTCTTCTTTTGTTAATCTTAAAGCTGTCTGCGCTTTTGATGTGATCATTATTCAATTACCTCAACCTGATGTATAAAAAAATGCTCTTTTTCGTCTTTCATCGCTTCTCTCATTTTTTCTGCATCTTCTAAATTTTTAAATAATTTAAAATCTTCATACATATCAATTTCTCTATTATCCACAAATGTATAAATTTTCATTTCATGATTCCTTTTTAATATTTTTAAACAAAAAATCCACAAATATTTTTATCTAACTTTGTAATAGCTCGTCCAAGTAGTATGTAAGAGCATTTTTTGCCACGCGGTTTATACTGTCCATTTTTTCGAAGAGAAGCATAATAAATGCTTCCGTCTACTTCTTGAACAGTTAAAACTTTCTTATTATTTGAAATTTCTATAATGATACCGCCCCATTGATTACAATCTATGCAATAAGTAACAGGCATTCCTACATATGGCTTTGATTCATTCATTTTTCATACTCCATGGCTAGTGGGATTATGTAAGGATTAATAAATTTCAATCATCAGAATCATCTCTTTTAGTCTCCATATTTTTAATTAGTGATTCAATTTGTTTATCATAGGTTTCTATGCTTAATAAAAGCATTTTATTTATTATGATCCTAGTATCCACTAATGCTTGACGATATGATTGTTGTGTCATAAGCGCTATATCGTCTTTAGTTTGTTTAACATATTTCATTTCATATTCTCCGTAGTTTTTTAGTTAGTGTATAAGATCATCGTATCCCCAGCGGGATGCGTCGTCAACAATTTTACAACACTTTTATATAATATTTTTATGTGTATAATAAATTATCATTAACCAAGGAAGGGTATAAAAATGAAAAATGTTAAGAAATGTATTCAATGCGCTGGAAGCGGTATTGTGATGGGAATTGGCATGATTCAATGCGATTGTCACAATTGCAACGGCAAAGGAAAGGTAGAAGAAGCTATAGATGATATTGAATACTTAGAAGTAAAAAGCTCTGAAAGCTATAATAAAGCCATAGATCAAATTAAATCATTGGACTCATCTATAAGCGATGAAAAAGCAAAAGAACTATTCGATGAAGAGCTAAAGAAAATAGAAAAAGATGATAAGTCAAAAAATACAGAGAAAAAAAAGAAGGAGTAAATAATGCCAGAAAAAATAAAGACGGGTAGGCCTACCGATTATAATGATGAACTTGCAGATGAAATTGTTGATGCAATTGCAACAAGCAATAAAGGATTAATTACGCTTTGCAAAGAAAACAAGCATTGGCCATGCAGACAAGTTATTTTAAGATGGCGTTGGAAACATGAAGAGTTTCGCTACAAGTACGAGGAAGCAAAGAAGCAACAAGTAGAATTACTTGTCGATGAATGCATTGATATTGCTGATAATATTTACAAAGATGATATAATTTCGGAGGCTGGAAATGTGGTTTGTAATGCTGAATATATCAATCGTTCACGTTTGAGAATAGATACAAGAAAATGGCTTGCTTCTAAACTAGCACCTCGTATCTATGGTGATAAAACACATATTGATGCAACTATCAGGCCTGAAGACGCGCTTAAGGAACTTGAATAATGATATTTGAAGAAGCTTTAGCACTTATGCGTAAAGGTAAAAAAATTCGTCATCCATCAATGCCAGAAGATGAATATTATATGGCTTGTAGAGTTTCATTACATCCTGATATATCCGAACCAATCAATGTATGGGAAATGCCAATGAGCATTGTGTGGATGAAAAGTGAAAGAAAACATGACGACATGGGAATTGGCTCTCTTGATAAACTTCCAAAAGATTGGGATAAACCTTGTAAGCATGGACATTTGCCACAGATAAACTTACTTTTATTGATGCGTGATGATTGGGAGTTGGTAGAATAATGGAATTTATCGAAGTATTGCCATTTTTAATGCAGGGTAAAAAAATAAAAAGAGAGCAAGATGATTTTGCTCTTGAATATGTTGATACAGATTACGAAATTTGGATTGTTGGCGGAAAAGATAATAACAGTCCACTTTTTTGCTCATTTTCAGATTTCATCTTATCAGAAGATTGGGAGATAGTAGAATAATGAAATTTACTGAAGTATTACCATTTTTATCAAAAGGAAAAAAGCTAAAAAGAATAAATAGTGATTATTCAATCCAATATGTAAAAAAATACGATGAATTATGGATTCTTATTGGAAAAGATAATACCGTCTATTGTACTTTATCAGATTTTCTCTCATCCAAAGATTGGGAGATAGTAGAATGATTGTTGTATATTTTCTTTTATTAATTTCATGGTTATTAACATTTAGTGACCTCTATTCTAACCATAAAAGAGTCAATGAATTACATGAAAAAATAAATGGATTAAATGAACGCGTCTCTCAGGTTGTAGATATGATAATGCAGAAGATGGAAAATGAGTTCAATAAAAGAGATCAAATAGAAGAGGAATGATTGAGATGAAATCTAATTTAATTAATAAAATGTTTATATTATTTAGTATATACCTTCTTCCAATTTTTTCTTATATTTTTACATACGATATTGAATATTCTTTTTTACAAACAATTTCTGTGACTTGTTTATATTTTATACTTCATCTATATTCTGAAAAAGGTAGAGATTAATGGAAAGAGAAGATCAATTTAGTAATTTAGAATTATCAAAACGCTTAGAAGAATTGGGAGTTAAACAAGAAAGTTTGTTTTATTGGTGGGTGTGCGAAGAAAAAGCTCATACCTATATAAATTGTCCTGATTTAATTCCTAAAATAATAGATTGTAAACCTAAAAATCTATCTGGATATTCCGCCTTTACAGCATCAGAACTCGGCGCAATGCTTCCAAGTATCATTCCTACAGAAACTCCTACTAAACAAGATTTAAAAATTGATATATGTAAAGATATTAATAATAGATGGTTAACAGCATATTTTTATAATTTCAATTTACCTCCTAAAGTTATAATTATTGGTGATACAGAAGCAGACTCTCGTGCAAAAATGCTTATTTACTTAATCGAAAATGGATTAATAAAAAATGTCTAATTTTTATAAACTTAATAAAGATAAATCAGTTTCATTATGTAGCGCAGAAGAATGGAGTGATCAATATGAAGAAATGAGTAGAACAAAAACAAAACATGTTGCTAAGGATTTAATTGATAATAAAAGAATTTCTACTGTATGGCTTGGATTAAATAATAATTTCTGGGATGGCGCCCCTTTAGTGTTTGAGACAATGGTTTTTAATAGCGAAGATTCTCGTTATGAAATTTATTGTGATCGTTATTCAACATGGAAAGAAGCCGAAGAAGGCCATCAAAAAGCTATTGAATGGGTAAAAAATGGCTGTAAAAAGGATGATGATTAATGAACATATATCATATGATTCTTATTGCGTTTATATGTAGCTTATTTACGCCTATTACAAGTGCCAAGATAATACTTGGTTCTTTATTATTAATTATTACCGTTCTTTTTTTCGTATCAGATTGGATGAATATAAAATGACCATTTATATACTAGATGAAGACCTAGAAAAATCAGCTCAATATTTAGATGATAAGAGCCTTGATAAGCAGATTAAGGATATTTGTCAAGTACTATGTAATGTTCATCATATGGTAAAAGACGAGTTTGAAAAAGAAATAGATGAATGGGTTTCATGGACAAGAGATTGTGAAGTTAATCATATGCGGTTAGTTGAATATGGATTCATATGTCAAGATGAATATGATAAACGATTATTTATATTATGTGATGATACATGCAGTCAAAGATACATTAAATATTTATGTATATTAGAATGGGCAAGAGATAACATTCCTGATTTCCCTTTGTTTGAAAACAATAAATTTTTAGATGCACCGCCTTTTCCTCTCATAATGCCGTCAATATTTAAACACGGATTTAAACAATTCGACTGTGAACAAGGGATTGATTCGGTATTCATGAGATATCGAAGTTATTATCAACATAAGCTATCAAGTAAACCTATTATTTATTCAAAATTAAGTTCACGAAATAAAGATAGACAAACTAAATGGACTAATAGAAATAAACCAGATTGGATAAACTTATAATATATAAATTAAGGTCTAGTTAATGGATGAATTAGAGCGAAGCATACGCAGACGTTTAAGAGATGATTTTGTTCATTATGCAAAGAAATGTCTCAAGATAAGAAGCAAGTCTGGCGAGATACAGTCATTTATTCTAAATAAATCACAGGAATATATACATGAGTGCATTGAAAAGCAAAAAAGAGAAACTGGTCGAGTTCGTGCAATCATACTAAAAGGTAGACAACAAGGTTGCAGTACGTATATTGAGGGTCGGTTTTATTGGCGCGTTACACATCGTTTTGGTATGCGCGCTTTTATTCTTACTCATGATAATGATGCCACTAATAATTTATTTGAAATGGCTCAGCGATACCATGAACATTGCCCTAGTATTATTCGTCCTAATATCGAAGCGTCGAATGCGAAAGAACTGATATTCTCAGGTCTTGATTCTGGATATAAGCTCGGAACAGCAGGTAACAAATCTGTAGGTAGATCTTCTACTATCCAATTATTACATGGCTCAGAAGTAGCATATTGGCCTCACGCAGACGAACATGCAAAGGGCGTACTTCAAGCCGTCCCGAATGATGATGGCACTGAAATAATCCACGAGTCTACAGCACGTGGAACAAGTAACTACTTTCATGAACAATGGCAATTAGCAGAAGCTGGGCAATCAGATTTTATTCCCATATTCATTCCATGGTTCTGGCAAGATGAATATAGAAAAAAAGTAATAGAAGACTTTAAACTAGATGAGCAAGAAGAATTGTATGTCCATTTGTATGGACTATCAAAAGAGCAATTAAACTGGCGTCGAAGCAAGATAAATGATCTATCTGTTGGTGGCATGGATGGCATGAAAGCCTTCATGTCTGAATATCCATGCACGCCGAATGAAGCATTTATTATGTCTGGTGATGAAGCATTTATATCACCATCTAGTGTTCAAATAGCACGAAAATCCAAAGTAGAACCTATTGGACGATTAATTATCGGTATTGACTGCTCAACTACTGGTAATGATAGAACTGTGATCATAAGGCGTAGAACTAGAAAGGTTTATAAGATGCAAACTCATAGTAAGCGTACGCCAACTGAACTCACGAGCATTATTCATCGAATCATTTTAGATGAAAGTCCAGATGCTGTTGTATTAGATGGCAGTCCGGCTGGTGGTGGCGCCGAAATAAGAGATCGTCTATATGACCTTGGCCATAGTAAGGATATTGTAAAATCAATCCTTGGCAGCAATACGCCGCTCGATCAAAATACTTATTACAATAAGCGATGCGAGATGTGGGGACTAATGAAGCTTGATATATTAGATCAACCATACGAATTGCCTGATAGCGATGAACTAGAAGCTGATTTATGCGGAGTGATGCCATTAAATGACTCTAAAGACAGAATTAAGCTAGAAGGCAAAGAACAGATGAAGAAGCGTGGTATACGATCACCTGATTGCGCCGACGCCTTATCACTCACATATGCGTTCCCAGATGCATCACTTATTGAGCATACTAAAAAGAAATATCAGGAAATTGGTAAAAGTTTAAACAATAGTTTTGGTAGAATTGATAAACTTAGAAGGGAGGCATATAAATAATGAATGATGATTTTTTTGGGCGTCCCCATTTTATAAAAATAAAAGACAAAAGTATGGGCATTTATACAAAAGACATAAAAGATGCAGCCACGGAAATTGCTAATGAAATATCGAATATGATTAAAGCTGGATATGTTTGCATAAGTGGTGATAGTTATGGTAAGGAAAATGAAGAATGAATGAAGAACTAAAGAAAGAAATTTGTGAAATGATAGACAAGCAAATATATGATTTTATGGATAAAGACTATCATAGATGGCATACTTTATATAAATCATTTAAAGAAAATTTAGAAGATTATTACACAGATAGTAATAAAATTCATAGTGAGTTAAAAGAAATAAAAGAAATGATTTATCAACATGCAATTGGCGTTCAAAATGTATACAATGAGTTTGAGTTAATACAAGAAAAATTCAAAAGAACAAAAGCATATTATGATTCATTTGAAGTACAAGAATTTTACAGAACAATTTATAATTTTAGAAATGATATTGAAAATTTAATGATAAATTTTGTAGAAAATATTAGAAATAAGTACTAATATGATATAAGTTGTTTATAATATAACCTCTGCCAGAATGGATTCTGGTCAAGGAATGCACATGGAAGTTGCACAAAAGCATCAAGACCATCTTGAACGCATCAAAACTAACGTTAGACGTGCGCATGATTATTTTCAGCCGAATTATGATCGATACAATGAATTTAGACGCTTCGTATTTGAATCATCTCTAAGTGATGCTGATATCACGCTATTGATGACACTTTCACATCCTCAGATTGAATTTAACGTATTAGAAGCCTATATCTCACGACTCCTCGGCGAATTTAGCAAACAAGAGCCGGATATCGAAGTATCCGCAGATGATCAAAACAATGCCGACCCAACAACGATAAAGGTTGTAGAGCAACACCTTCGCCACACGTTGCTTGATTCAGATAATCATCATACAAAATATGAAGTCTACAAAGACGTATTGAGTGGTGGTTTTAGCACGCTGAAAGTGATCACTGATTATGCAAAACCAATGTCAATGCACCAAGTCATCAATATTGAACGTTCATATGACCCTACGTTGTGTGGCTTTGATCAACTTGCTAAATTACCGCACAAAGGGGATGGGAGATTCTGCTTTGAATTATTCCCAATGGATAAAGAAACTTTTGAAGAACAATATCCTGATATCTCACTTGATACTGTGAATTTTACTCGTCAATTCTCTGGATTTAGCTGGTCGTATCTAAACGATAATACACCGACTTTAATTGTATGTGATTACTACGAAAAGAAAAAAAGAAAAGTAAAGATAGTACAAACAACTGATGAAAATAAAACAATGACCCTGCGAAAATATGAAGAAATGGTCAAAAATTGGCAAGATTTTAGTATGCCGCCTGGCATCGTCGGTAAGCCCAGAATGACAGAACTCGAAACAATATGCCGCTATCGATTAATAGAAAATCAAATAATTGAATACGTAGAAACCGATTTCACGTACTTGCCATTGATTTTTGTGGATGGTAATTCAGTGATGATCAAAACGCCAAAGAATGGCAATGTAAGACAATTTACTAGACCCTATGTTTATCATGCTAAAGGCGCTCAACGCTTAAAGAACTATTCGGGTATTGCATTAGCCAATGAAATTGAGAACATTGTTCAGCATAAATTCATGGTTGCTAAAGAGGCATTGCCCAAAGAAGAAGAGTTTTTACAATCATATAAGGACATTCAGAAAGCCAATGTAGTTGTATTCAATTCAGTATATGAAAATAACCCCAATCAACCTATTGGTAATCCAATTCGTGAGATAGCAAAAATTCCTGCACCGCCAGAAATAATTCAAGCATTCACGGGGTCTGATTCATTAGTTCAAAATATTTTAGGTAGTTATGATGCGTCACTTGGTATAAATAATAATCAGCTTTCAGGAGTTGCACTTGTTGAAGCGGCAACACAATCAAATGCGGCTGCGATGCCATATATCGTGGGATACCTTCAAGGCTATCAACGAGCAGCTCAAATATACGTCGATTTAATGCCAAAGTACTATAAAACACCAAGAACATTGCCGATTATGGATAAAGATGGTACAAAATCTTATATAAAGATCAATACACAAGATGGTATGGATATGAATTTTGATGGAAATTCATTGAATGTACATATCAAAGCCGGCGCTTCTTTCCAAGTTCAAAAATCACGCACGATCATGATGGTCAAAGAAATGATGGGAATGTCACCATTATTTGCACAGTTTATTGCTGAAAAAGGATTGCCATTTGTTCTGGATAATATGGAAGGCAAAGGAATTGATGAATTAAAGAGCATGGTAGATTCATGGCTGCAAGAGATGCAGAAACAGAAAGAGCAAGCTATGCAAGCTCAGCAAGAAGAAATGAAAAATAATCCTGCTGCACTGAAAAATCAATTAGCAACTCAAAAAATGCAGTTAGATTCACAGAAAATGCAAATGGATGCTCAAAAGAGTCAACAAGAATTGATGAGGGATATGGCCAAGCTTAAAAATGATGAGGCGAAAATAATGGCTGATCTACAGCAATCAAAAGAAGCTAATTTAGTACAGATTGTAAAAGCAAATACTGAACGTTTTTCTAAGCAAATTGATCTGCAATTGAAAGAAAAAGATATGAAGCATAGGCATTTTAGAGAAGCCATTGAGACACATCATAAAGTTCATCAACCCGTAAGAGAGAGTGCTTAGCATGAAAATTACTATCGGTAAGATATTTACTAATCTTCATAATGAACCATTATTAGTTATTGATATTCCTGGAGTTGGTATTTTACCAGTTAAAAAAAATGATAAAGAATCTTTTAGTTATATTGATTTAACGACTAAACAGTTAAAAAAGTTAAGAAGCATGATTAATAAGGAGCTATCTAATGGGCGATCAAGTGAAAGTGACATGGAATGACTTATATGACGCAACTCAAAACGAACTCAAAAAAACTTATAAACTTAGTGACAGACAGCTTGAACAACATGTACGAAAACATATGGATGGGGCTGATGCTAAAGAAAGAAGAAATTTGTACGAAAGTGTTTATGGTAAAAGAGCATAAAGGATAAATTATTATGCCATTTAAATCGAAAGCACAAGCTCGTTTTATGTTTGCTAAGAAACCTGAATTAGCAAAAGAATTTGCCGAAAAAACTAAAAGCATTAAATCATTACCTCAACATGTTAGGGAGAAAAAAGAAATGGAAAAAAAATCACATCATCATACAAAGGCTGTTCATCATATGGAAAAAGCCGCTCACCTTCATGAGAAGGCAAAACATCATATGGAACAGGCAAAACATGAAAAAAAGGAAAAAGTTCTTATTAAAAAGTTAAGTAAAATGCACAAAAATAAATAAGGATTATAAATATGAATAAGCCTAAAAAGTGGATACAGGGTGCCATCAAGCATCCTGGTGCTTTACGAAAAGAACTACATGTGAAGAGTGGTGAAAAAATTCCTGCTAAAAAATTAGCTAAAGCCGCTAAATCAGGTGGAAAACTTGGCCAGCGCGCTAGATTGGCTGAAACATTGAAAAAGATGAAAAATAAATAAGGAATTTTTATGACACATTTTTATCCTATTTCAGATCAAGAAATAAATGAGTTATTTGAAAATAATGAAATTACTAAGTCTATATTAAAACGTTATGAAAAACGCTTTGAGCAAATTGAAGAAGGTCATTATCTGAGAAATAAAATAAATTATAAGAAATTCGATGAGTTAAATTCACAAATTAAACGATGTAATGAAAGAATAAATGAGTTAGAGGATAAACTTAAAAAATTGGAAAATGAAGAATCAGATGATAAATGTGATACTAATGATGCCATTACTAATCATAAATATATAATATCAACGATGTTATTTTAAATTTAATGTAAATCAAAAGGAGCTTGAAAATGAAGAAAATGAAAGAGTCAAAAAGTATGAAAGGTGGCATAGGTCGTGTTAAGCAAGAAAAAGGCGAAAAAGGTAGAGTTGGCGAACCAGGTAAAATGGTTGAAAAAGGTTCTGCAAATTGGAAAAGAAGTGGCGGGATGCTTACGCCAAGAAAAGGCTAGTTTAAATTAATTTAAATTTTTACGTTTTGAGAAGGATTTCATCATGTCTATTGTTCAATTACCCGTGGGGCTTGCTGCTCAAGTAGGAATTGACCCTGCCACAAAAAAAATGGTTGTTACTGATAACTTAACTACAATTACTACTGCTGGCTATCTAAATAGTGGTAACTTAGAAGGTTATTCGTTATCTCCAAGAGATGTATTGGAAGTTTTGTATTCATATAATGTTACTACTAATACTGGTACTTTCGGTATATTCACAGTTTCTTTATCATCGAACGTGATCACATTGGTTCCATATACTACGGTTTTAAACAAAGGTACTGCGACGATTTCTGGTACTCCAGGAACCGTAACGTTAAATAAGCAGGCTGGTGTATTGACCACCCCATCGCTTACGACGGCTGCTGGTTTTACTTATGTAATTACTTTAACCGATAGTTATATTTCGTCTAACTCTGTGATTGTGACTACGTATGCAGGTGGTACAAATACCGTGACTAATCTAGCAATCTCGGCGGTAGCTGGGAATGGAACAGCGACAATTACCATCTTTAACCAAGACCCGCTTTCCGCATTCAACGGAACGATAATCTTTAGTTTTGCAATATTTTAATATTTAAAAAATATTTCAATAAATGCTTGACTTTTAATTTCGTGGTCTCCATATATAATATATATGAACATATTTAATATTTATGAATATAAAATATGTCATTCGTAGACCTGTGACGGATAGCAGGGAAGTTTTATTACCGTGACGGGGCAATAGTCTTCGCAGTCATGCGAATTGGATAAATGACCGAGACTCGTTCGTTAGGCGAGGCATTACCGTGACGGGGAAATAGTCAAGGACGACATATGACAGAGATTCAAAATGGAATGAGTCAGAATCAAGAAGTATCTAACTCGCAACCTTCTTCGTCAACGCCTGCACCGGCACATCAAGTGTCGAATCCAGCGCCAACCGAAGAAAGAAGCTTTAGGCAATCAGAAGTAAATGATATTGTTAAACGTGCCAAATCTGATGCTGTGGAAACATACAGACGTGTGCAAACAGAGCAACCAGAGTATGCACAACAGAAATATGGTGAACATGTTAAACATGACACTGTAGGTTCTCAAAACTTTAACGAAGACACTTACAGAAAGATTGCAGCAGAAGAAGCAAAGCGCCACATGGATTCTGTAAGGCAGGATGCTTTACAAAAGAACCAAGATGAAATGGCGAAAAGGACTGTACAAAACTTCTTTGCTAAGACTTCAAAAGGGCGTGAGAAATATGATGATTTTGACGCCGTCACTGGTGATGTTGATTTATCTAAGTTTCCTAGTGTTGTTCAGTTACTAGGTGAAGTAGTTGAAAACTCAGATGATGTTTTCTATGAGTTGAGCAAAGATAGAATCAAAATGTCTCAGCTAGAATACTTAGCTGAAAGATCACCGAATGACGCTATTGCTGCGGCTAAAAAATTATCTCAATCAATTAAAGATAATTATGATGCCTCAAAAGTAAGATTTCCAAATGAACCTTTAAGTCAAATGCGGCCTTCAAATACCGGAACGGGTAATGGTGTTTTGTCGGTCAAGGACTATAGAGCAAAATATAGGGTCTAAGATATAAGACAAGCAACCATCATCCGACTTTAATGGATTAAAGAAGGAGTTTTTGAGATGGCTGTTTTTCCTAATAATACTTTGCAACAGGTTCAAACATATCAACGATCTTCGCTTGGGTTATTACTTAACTTATGCGCACACATTTCTACCGCAAATACAAAATTCAAAGATTTCGAACGTATGACGGCAAATTTGGGAAGTACAGTTACGTTTGACTTGCCGCCACGTTTTACTACCACAGCAGGTTTAGTTGCATCTTTCCAAGCTGCTAATCAGCGCGTATTACAACTTGTTGCTGACCAAGCAAATAATACCTCTTTTGCTGTTACGTCACAACAACGTATATTCAACTTAGAAAAGGGTGAAGAAGATTATATGCGAGTATTTGGTAAATCAGCTATTGCAGAACTTGCAAACTTAGTTGAATCAAATATTGCATTAAACTGGGTGTCGGGTGTTGTATCTCAAATCGATGGTTCAACAAATACATTCTCAGGACCATATCGTTTCTTTGGTGATGGTTCTACGAGTATTACAAGCTATCAACAATTAGCTCAAGCTGTTATGTTCTTCAAGAACTATGGCGCAGTTGCAGAAGGTATGAAATTTTATCTTCCGGATACCATCATCCCAGCAATCGTTGGCAGTGGTTTAAATCAATTTGTACCGCAGCGTAACGATGAAATTGCAATGTCTTGGGAAGTAGGTGATTTTGGCACGCCTTTAGTTCATTACTATCAATCTAACTTAATGCCTATTCATGTATCGGGTAACACTGGCGTGAATAATCAAACATTAACTGTTGTTAGTACAAATGACCCAACCGGTAATAATGTAACGCAAATTACTGTAAGTGGCGCAACAAGCTCCGATGGTAATGCGGTATTCAGTGGTGATTTATTCCAATTCAGAGACGGTGTTGCAAATCAGCCTAATATGCGTTCATTGACTTTCATCGGTCATGTGCAATCTGCAAACCCTGTACAATTTAGAGCAATTGCAAATGCAGGAGCAAATAGTTCTGGTAATGTGACAATTACCATTAGTCCAGCACTAAATTGGGCGGGTGGTGCAAATCAGAACTTAAACAATCCTATTGCTGCTGGTATGCAATTGTTAGCGCTTCCATCGCATAGAGCGGGCGGTATATTAGGTGGAGATGCAATGTTTATTGCACTTCCTCAATTACCTGAACAATCCCCATATGACACAGCAAACGAATATGACCCAGAAACTCACGCATCCCTGCGTTTAACCTATGGTTCTTTGTTCGGGCAAAATCAGACCGGCATGATTTACGATGAAGTGCATGGTTCAACGATTGTACCTGAATATGCGATGCGTTTAATTGTTCCTTTGTCACAAGGCTAAAGTTAGTAAATGAAAGAGGCATTATAAAAAGATGCCTCTTAATACTGATAAAACGATTTAATTTAAGAGGGCATTAAAATGGCTACTGTAACATCTCAAAACTCCCCAATTTATTCTTTACCACATCTTTATATTAGCGGAATGAATATATCAAATGCTTCAAATACGGTAATTGCAATTGCACCAGGTCAATGTCGTGATATGAATGATAAAATTGATATGCCAGTTGGTTACTCAAATTTACAAGGAAATGTTGTACCAGCAACTTTAAATTTAAATTATATACCACCACTTTTTGTAAATTCTGCGGTTGTTGGTGCAAATGGTTTAGATGCAGGTACTTTAGCAGCAAGTTCAAATTATGGAGTATGGGTCATTGGTGATTCGCGTGGTTATCATCCTGTTGCTGGCATTCTTAGCTTAACAAGTAATGCATATCCTTTGTTACCGTTAGGCTATGATTCTCTACGTTTGCTAGGATTTGTTGCAACTGATGCTTCAACGCATTTCACTGTAACACCAAAAAATGCGGTAAATGAAAAAGCATTCTATGTTTTACCAGAAGCGTCGGTTTTGGCGGCTGGAAATGCAACCACATTCACTGCAATCGACTTATCAACGCCCATTCCTACCACAACAACGACTAATGTTATTGCTTACTTAGATGTTGTATTTACTCCGGCAGCTATTGGCGATTACGTGCAATTTAGACCAACTGGTAGCTCTGCAACTGGTGGATTGGTAACAATCGTCGGTATAGCTGCTGGTATTCCTCAACAGCAATACCAACAAGTGGTTTGCGGTGTTGGTGCTAGTAAGCCAGAAATTGATTATCTAGTAAGTAGCTCAAGTGATGCAGTAACCGTTTTAGTTAGTGGTTACAGCTATAATGCGACGGCAACTTAATATTGAGGAGTGTGTCTCATGGCATATACTGCACAGACACTTATAACTCGATCATGGTATTTATCAGGAATTGTCGCCCGAAATTTGCAAAATGTTTCGGGTGATCAAATTAATGATGGTTTGATGTTGCTTAATGCTTTATTAGATTTCAAGCAAATTGAAACTGATTTAATACCATACTGGACATATGTTGAATTGCCCGCAGATGCTGGACAGGAATTTTATTTCCTTCCAAGTATTGCTGAAATTGAATCGGTAACATTCAATATTGATCAAGTTAGATACCCTATGGATTCAACATCAAGAAGATCATATTATGGCTCAGGTCGAATTGATAATATTCAAACGCTACCTTTTAACTGGAATTTTAACCGCAGTTTAGGCGGTGGAAATTTAGCATTATATTTTTTACCTGAAAGTAATTATCCATTAAAAATAATGGCTAAGTTTTTTTTAACAGATGTTTCATTGAATACTGATTTAACAAATATTACTTCTACTTTGCCCTATACATTCATAAATGGCTCAAATGTAGGTTTTGATACGTCATATATTGAGTATTTGCGTTACTGTCTTGCTCAATATATGTGTTCTGAATATGGGATACAGTTTAACCCCGAATCAGAAGCAATCTTAAATAAGATGATGAGAAAGTTGATGTATATGTCACCACCTGATTTAAGCAATATAAAAACAAGCATATTGACTCAAGGTACGGGTATTAATTTCGGTGATATAAATATCGGGAAGGGATGGCGCCCTAGTTAATTTTTAAAATTATGTTCCGTAAGGAATTTAAATGATAAACAGAAGTAATCGATTTAAACAAGTTGAACTTAATATCGCTGGTTCAAGCGTGTTTGGTCGTTACCCAAAAATTGACTCTGAAAAAACATATAATATGTTTATAAGTGATGGCTGGATTGTTCCATATGCCGGATATCAAACAGCAGTATCTGCATATGATTTAGGTATGGGTGCAAATCCTGGGAAAAAGGGCAGAGCAATCCATACAAGTACAAAATTAAATAAGTTAATTACAGTTATCGATAGCAGAGTTTATTTAGTTGATATTTTCTTTGATCAAAATATTCAACAAACGTTTGACACAAGTGAAACATTAATTGGAAATTTATTAACAACATCTGGAACTGTTTATATTGCTGAAAATAATAAACCCCAGGTTTTGATTTCGGATGGTATATCGTTATATTTATATGATCAGACATTAACGCCACAATTTCAACAAATAAGCACCACCTTTAAACCTGGATTTATAGATTTTCATGATACTTATTTTTTATGTGCTGCATCAGAAGATTCTTTCTATACGCCTCCCGCAAACAATACATGGCGTTTATCTGATTCTAATAATGGTTTGTCATGGCCGGATGATTCTGCACATATAGGATTGATACAAACAAAACCAGATGATACGCAGGCAATTGTAAGATTTCCGTCACGTGGAAATATGATTTTAGTAATGGGTAAAACCGTAACGGAATCTTGGTTTGATCTAGGTTTGCAATTATTTCCATACCAAAGGAATACATCTTTTAACATTGATTATGGCTGCATTAATCCTGCAACTGTTGCTGCTACTGATGAAATAGTTGTTTGGCTTGCTCAAAATGAGAAATCAGGGCCGATTATAGTTTACACAACAGGTCAAATGCCTGAGAAAATAACAACAGATGGTATTGATTATTTATTTTCACAATTAAGTAATCCAGAAGATTCTCAAGGATTTATATATCGGCAAGATGGACATTTAATTTATCACATAAATTTCTACACGGATAATTTATCATTATTTTATGATTTTAATACAAAGAAATTTTATCATGCAAGTGATGAAAATCTTAACTATTTTATAGCCAATGAAGTTGCATTTTTCAATAATCAATATTATTTTGTAACTAAAAATAACGGAAATATTTATGCTTTTGATACAATATTTAATACATATGATGGTAAAGAAATTCCAAGAATAAGAGTATGTAAAAATATTAGATTACCATCGCAAGAATATTTTATAGCTAATGATGCAGGATTTACAATTGAACAAGGTGAAATTCCATATCAACAACAAAGTTTAGGAGATGCCTTCTTTATTACGGAAGATGATAAATTTGTAATAACCGAAGGCGATGACATATTTCTCGTTACGGAATTAGGTGATTTTCTTGAAACAGAAAACGAAAATTTATTACTTTCTGAACAACAGGACGTTGATTCATTTGAATACCTTATATTTGAACAAGAATCTAATACGGGTACATCTGACTTATCTTTGCCACATGTTGATTTATCAATATCAATGGATGGCGGCCAGGGATTTAGTAGCGATTTTCCATATTATTTAAACGCGCCAGGATTACGAAAAAATCGCTTGATGTGGTGGCAGCTTGGTGCATCAAATGATTTAGTTTGTCAATTCAAATTTTGGGGTTTAGGACGATTTGTAGCAACTAACGGAGTTTTAAATATAAGACAATGACAACGCAATCAGTACAACAACAAGCAGTTTTTCCTGATTTACCAAGAAATCAACCTCTTGTTGATAAAGATGGAAATATGAATCAATACTGGATTTTATTTTTTCAAAATTTAGTTGCTGCACTTCAAAATAATTTTTCAAACGAAGGTATAAAAGTACCTGCGCAAACTGCCACTAATATATTAAGTTTAACTACTTCTCTTACAAGTGAAACAAAGCGTGGAAGTATTGCAAATGTACTTTATGACTCAACAAATAATGCGTTTAAAGGAAATGTAAACGGTACATGGAAAACATTTACATTGACATAAAAGGAATTAGAAAATGCCTAATTATGATGATATAGAAAGATTTGGCCTACCCATCGGCAAGGGAAGTGCTGGTGATAAGTTATGGAATATGTTTGATAACTATGAAAATCCTGCTGAATCGGCAATGCCATACATGAATGAAATGCCAGGTGTGCTGGAACATTACATGAATCCATATATTGAACGTGGAAATCGTGCAGGTGATATCGCAGAAGGTCAATATGGAAATCTTACTAATGACCCTGGCAGCGTTCTTAACAAGATAGGCGCCGGATATCATGAATCACCTGGTTTTAAATTTGCATTACAGCAAGCATTGCAAGGTGCTGGACATGCCGCGGCAGCAGGGGGCATGGCAGGCTCACCACAGCATGAACAGCAAAATATGGAACTAGCGACCAATCTCGGCAATAAAGACTTTGGTGACTGGATTAGTCGCGCATTAGGTCTATATGGTCATGGTTTGGAGGGTGAGCAATCACTTTATAATACTGGCGCTCAAACCGGTGTTGGACTTGGTCAAGATTTAGCCTCCATATTAGCCAACAAAGCTAAATTAGCTTATGAAGGTCAAAATGCTGAAAATCAGCATGAAGGTGGCAAATGGGGTTCAATTCTTGGTGCTGGCACCAGCTTAGCCTCGGCATTTTTATAGGAGTTTAAATTATGCCTATTCAATTCCCTGATTTTCAAAGAATAAGTTTTCAAGAAGCTAACCCTTTATTGACTGGATTTGCAACGGGGTCTAGCGCACTTGCTAAAGCATTAACTGATTATCAAACGTCGAGAATAAATAATCAATATAAGCAAGCATTATCAAAATATTATCAAAGTCCTGCATTACAAGAAAGAGGGCTGACAAATGTTGGTAAATCATTTGTTGAAGCACCGATTGTCAGATCAATACTTCAAAATTATGGAGCAAATCAACCAAATCAACCAAATCAAGAATCGCTTTATAATGATAATGAGAAAAATATTAATGCAAATCAAAATATTCAAGATAATCAAAATAATTATAACCCTGAAAGCGGTGAAGATGATATTTCAAATGCGTATCAATTATCCAGGCAAAAACAAACTACGGATTTAGATACAAGAAAAAGAAATTTATTTGCTACTAATATTGATAAAACTACAAAGTATATAAATCCAGAGCATTTATTTTCTTATAGTGGTATAGGTGGTCATATAAAAAAAGCTATAGATTACGGAAATGCTAGCCAAAATAAACCTAGTGAAAGATTTCAAAATTATCAAAAAGCATTGACGGCAGCTCAATTATTAGCAAAACAAACTAGGCAATTTTATGGTGCATCTATAACACCACAAATGGATAAGCAATTGAATGATTTGGTAAATCCTGAATCTTGGGTTTTAGATAAAAATACAGCAATTAAAAAATATAATCAATTGATGGATATATTGAAAAATGAAACCGGAACTTATAGGCAAGCATTAAAATCTCGTAAAGCTTATGAAGAACAGCCGCAAAATCCAATTTCAAAAGAAATAAATAATAATAAAAACGGTGAAGTAATTAGAGTTTGGAATCAAAAAACTAGGAGAATAGAATAATGCCTAAAAAGATAAGATTACCAGACAATAGTATTGTAAAATTCCCAGAAAGTATGTCTGATAATGAAATAGAAAATCAATTAAATATTTATTATTTATCAAAGAATAATCCAGATATTAATAATAATTCTGATTTAGTAAGTAATTTTTTAAAATCCACTAAATCGGTTAATGATTTAAGTATGATGAAACAAGGTTTAAATACTCCTGAAAAATTTGGTAAAGCTGCATTAGAAGCCGGCGGTGGATTGGCATCGGCTTATCAGCCCGAATTAATAGCAGCAAAAGGATTAATTCCATATTTATCAAATGCTGCGGGTAGAATTGGTTCCGGCGTTGCCAGTAGTACAGCTATGCAAATGGGTAGGGAAGATAATAAAGAATCTCTTCCAGAATCATTGGAAAATAATTTAAAATTTAATTCTATTTTGGAGGCGGCTACATCTCCACTTCATGCCATTTCTGGAATAGCAGAAATGATAAAACCATTGAAATATACAAATGAAAAATTAAATGACATAAAATCAAATTATCAAAATGTTGTTGATAAAGAAAGAAAACAATATCAGCCAGTTATGGAAAAATATGGTGATGAAAATTTAAATTCAGATAAATATATTAAAATGTATGATAAATATAAAGATTATGTTGGACAAAAAGTAAAATTTTTACATGAAAAATTCATTGAAAATCCTACTATAAAGAATGCTCATAAATTACAAAGTCAAATGTTTTCTGAAATGATACCTTTATATAAAAATAAATCATTAGATGCTATTGGACAAGATAGATTGTTTGCATTAGAAAAAAGCAGAGAATCATTAAAAAATGATATTCTAAATTCATTAGAATCTCATGATAAAGATGCTAAAAATTCTTATTTAGAAGGTGCAAGAATTCATAAGCAAGAAAGAATGCCTTATTTGTCATCTCCAAAATTAGCAAATATTGTTGAAGGAAATGTTGAAGAAATAGAACCTAATAAATTAATAAACGCTATTAAATCCTCTAAAGAAAAGAAAAATATACCTAATGAACATTTTTTATCTAATACATTAAATGATATAAAAAATAAAGTTTCTATGGGAAAAGCAATGCAATATGGATTACCAATTGCCGCTTCGACTGTTGGTGGTCATATGATTAATCCGATTTTAGGTACATTGGGAGGAATTGGGGCGGGCACATATTTAGGGCAACATGCGATGCCACAATTAGTGAAAATGGCTCAAAATCCTTGGATTATTAAACAGCTTCAAAAGGCAAGTCCAGGATATTATAGTGCTGGACGACAACTAATTGGTAATAATGATTTAAATCAATAGCAAGGAATGTTATTGCTTAATATTTAGAAGGATGCCAAGGAATGGCTATTAATACAAGTTTACTCATTGCAGCGCCAATGCTGCAAGATTATCTCGTTGACAATGCTACGGGCTTGCCATTGGCTGGCGGTACAATCACACTTTTTCAAGATAATAGCAGAACCACTTTAAAGAATTGGTATTATCAAACAGGCATCCCAGGCAATTACACTTATATAACATTGCCAAATCCATTAACTTTAAGCTCTGTCGGAACTATTACCGATAATAATGGAAATGACACAATACCGTTCTATTATCCTTACGATGAAACTGACAATTCAAATATTCAAACTTATTATATAATTGTTAGAAATTCTAACGGTCAGCAACAGTTTTCGAGACAAAATTTTCCATTTTTAGGTAAAGGAAATATACCAGCTCAAAATTCTGGTGTGACAAATAAAAACTTAATTGTTAATAATGCTTTTTTTAGAAATATTGGCTCAGTTAATATTTCATCAACCGACACGGTTTTAGTTCCCAGTCAGCATGAAGGTTATAATTCATCAATGGCTGACATGCACTTCATAAAGAACACAACTGATGCTATGGATTCTGTAACATTTTATCCTTTTGTCTCGCCACCTGCGGCCACTGCTTTTGATGATCAAGTATTATCAAATGATGTTACGCCAGAATTTTACATGAATTTAAATTGTACTGGAATTGGAACGGAAACTTCTAAATATTTACAAATTCCTTTAGCATTGCACTTAAAATCATTAAGTGGTTTTACGAATGGAACATTTGCAATACAGGCAATGAATTTAAGCGGAAATATAAATAATAAAATAAAAATTTCATTATATACATATTATGGGACGGGAGCTGTATCACCTTTGCCAATAGTTGAAGAAACATTAAGTTTAACAAATTCATGGACAAAGTATTTAATTAGCATCCCCATTCCTACGGCTCAAAATTTATCATTAGGTATCGGTGGAGATGATGCTTATTTTTTACAAATAAATTATCCAACAGCCGTGACATGCGATATTAACATTGCATTGCCATCATTTTATCTTAGCAATACTATTCCTGTTAATGATTTCGTTCCTTATGATCAAATTGCATCGACTATTAATAATGCAAGAACTGGCGACGTAAGAACGAGTTTAAATGTATTTTATCCTTTTGGCTGGGTTCCTATGAATGATGGGACGATTGGTAATTCATCATCAAATGCTACTGCAAGGGCAAATATAGATACTTGGCCATTATTTAATTTAATCTGGTCTACTTTTAGTTTTCTTGCTAATGCAACAAGTATCATACAAATTTATACAAGTGCGGGTGCGGCAAGTACATATGGAGCATCAGCAATTGCTGATTTTTCTGCTAATAAACAAATTTCGTTAACAAAAGTATTAGGAAGAGCACTATTAGGTGGTTTAGATAATAGAGTAGCTGGTGATCAAACAGGCCAATCTATTACAGGTTATGGAGTAAATATATTAAACGTTGCTTCTACATCAATATTCTTTACTGGTGTTCCAATTATATTAACTACTACAGGTGCTTTACCGACTGGATTAGTTGCCAATAATGTTTATTACGCAATTGTAATTTCAAGCACTCAAATATCTTTAGCCGCTACCTATTCTGATGCTATGGCAGGAAATGTCATTACATTCCCAGGTAGTGGTACTGGAACGAACTCCATTTTTACTTATTTAACTGGTACTTTCACTGATGAGTTTGCTCATACTCAGCTAATTAGTGAATTGGCAAATCATAATCACCCAGGATCAACTATGCCTTTTGTTAATACTATTAACCAAGCTAGTATTGGCGGAACTACATTACCGACATCTAGTGGTAATACTTCTATAGTGGTTGCTGCACAAGGTGGTGGAACTGCATTTAATATAGTTCAAAAATCAACATTTTTTAATATGTTTATTAAACTTTAGTTATAAGGACATAACTTATGAGTACTCAATTAAACTTCGGTAGAGACGTGCAAGGATTTAATGCTTACGCACCTCAATTTTCTACAAATAGATATTCAGCTAATTTATTATCGACTGGAAATTCTTCTGTAACTATTCCTTCTAATTTCGGAAGATGGATTGCATCATTTTCTTACCAACCTGGAAGTACAATTTGGGTGGCTTTAAATACAAGTGCAGCGCCTCCTGTTGGAAATTCATTTGCACAAAATGTATCAGAATTAAATCCCGCATCAAAATCAGTTAAATCTGGTGATGTAATAAATTTCTATAATAATGGTTCTGGTGCTTCTGATGTTGGAGTAACTTTATATGCAGTTTCGCAATAACGACATAAATATTGATAATTTTAATTTTTCTGTTGATAGCATTTTTACTGTCATACAAAAAACGCCTGGAACTAATGTTCCACCTACTGGTGATGCTTTTTTATTATTAGAGGGTGATAACTTTTTATTGTTAGATGGAACTAATTTTTTATTATTGGGATAAGGATTTAATTATGTCAAAAAATATTAATCAAATATTCACTGCAAACCCTGCTACAGCTATGTTATCTACTGATTTGATGTATCTTGGTAGATCGCCATTTTCTTCTGCTGATGATTTTGCAATTACCTGGGCAAATATACTTACAAGTGTAAGAACACAAGCAACAGGTACATGGGGTATAAATATTAGCGGAAACGCAGCCACTGCAACTACAGCCACTACTGCAACTACAGCCACTACTGCAAGCAGTGCAACTACAATTACATCAATAGGAGCAATGAAATTATATGGTAACTCAACGGGTTCATCAGCTAATGGACAAGATATCACTTTAGGAACTGGATTGTCTTTTACTGGTTCAACTTTAAATGCGACGGGTGGCGGTGCTTCAGTAACTGCTCAAAATATTCAAAATATGTCTTTTAGTTATTATAGAGATACAACAGGTACATTAAATAATTTTGTTGCTACTTTCACACCAGCAGTATCGGCCTATGCAGACGGTCAATTTTTTGTTTTAAATGAATCAAATAATAATGTTGGAACATCTCCAACTGTTGCTGTAAATGGATTAGCGGCTAAAACTATTTCTTATCCATCTAATTCTTCATTATTAAATTATGATATAGATAATGCAAATGCAATTTTAATATATGACGTAACACTTGATAAAATGGTTTTAATAAATCCACTCTCTTTATATCAAATTGCACCATCTTTTGTAGGACAATCTGATAGTTTATTTAAACTGCAAGATTCTGGCACAGCAAATGTTTATGTTGGAAATTTCGCAATTAAATTTATGCAATCATTTTCACCATTTGATGGATGTTTTATATATCTAAAAGTATTAAATGATAATACTGGCGCTTGTACTTTTAATCTTAATGGTACTGGTAATGTTTCCATAAAATTAAAAGGTGGTGCCGACCCAGGTGCCGGTGATCTAAAAGCAGGTTATTATACTGGCATAATTTACAATGGTACAGTTTGGCAGATTTTAAATTAAAAATTAAACAAGGAAGTTTAATAATGGCAAACGAAAAAGTCACACAATTACCAACAGTTGCAAATGCTACATTAAATGATATCATTTATGCGGTTCAAGCTGGTGTATCTGTGCAATTAACACTGCAACAAGTATCAAATCTTATA
>Ga0307375_10000847_pt1 | contig 35654 bp, 33 predicted proteins | sample TR1MG_FD_202531 | JGI IMG/M metagenome (GOLD analysis project Ga0307375, IMG submission 202531) | Soil microbial communities from Risofladan, Vaasa, Finland - TR-1 | ecosystem: Environmental > Terrestrial > Soil > Coastal area > Acid sulfate soil | place: Finland: Risofladan, Vaasa | collected... | reverse complement strand
GTTTGTGATAGAGGGCTTGCCATCGGTCATGGCCTGGATGCTGTAGCGGCGACGCGAGAGCCAGGAGACCCCGATGGATTCGCCCTTAGAACCCCCTGTCTTTAGACATGGGGAGGTTTAGGGTGCGCACTTAATGCAGACGGTTTAAACGGAGCGAATGTTGGATGCCTGCGGCCCCTTCGGACCGTGCTGAACCTCGAATTCGACCTCCTGACCCTCCTTCAGGGTTTTATAACCGTCCATCTGAATGGCAGAAAAATGGGCAAATACATCATCGCCGCCAGTGCTCGGCGAGATGAACCCATAACCTTTGCTGGCATTGAACCATTTCACAGTACCTGTCGTCATGCGTGTGACTCCCCCTCCTTTATCCCTGCCCGCGCAATGATCGTGCTTGAGGCGGGTCATCTTTTGGGTAATGCTCACGTTTAGGCTGCAAACTGCACGCCTGACACTATCTTGCGTATTTCCTGGGTCAAGTCAAGATGGGCACGGCCGGGGCGTAAGGTGGCTGGACTCGCGGCCGGTATGGGCAGACAATCGAGGCTGGACGGGCAGCCAAATGAGGGCGTTACAGTGTCAGCGGTGAGGGTTTCTGATGGCCGGTAGACAACCGCATTATCTCGATGATCTAGACGTTCAGGAAGCCAAGCCCAAGCTTGCGCCACCGCCGCTCTATAAGGTCATCATCCTAAATGATGACTATACCCCTATGGAGTTTGTGGTCTTGGTGCTGGAGCGATTTTTTAAGAAAAGTCGCGAAGAGGCCACGGAGATCATGCTCCACGTCCATCAACGCGGGGTTGGGGTGTGCGGCATATATACAAGGGAGGTGGCGGAGACTAAAGTAAGACAAGTGAGGACGTTTTCCGGTGAGAACCGGCACCCGCTGCAGTGTACGCTGGAGCTGGCGTAGGGTTTGGATTTGACGCACTTTGGAGGTTTCCCGGCCCATGTTATCCCAGGAACTCGAGTTTTCCCTCAATATGGCGTTTCAAGAGGCCCGCGAGAAGCGCCATGAGTTTATTACTGTCGAGCATCTATTAGCGGCGCTCCTCGACAACCCGAGTGCGGCACGGGTGCTGCGAGCGTGCGCAGGGAACATAGAGGAATTACGTCAGAACCTGACGGGGTTCCTGCGCGAGAACGTGCCGACCCTTACACCGACGAGCCAGATAGAGACGCAGCCCACGCTCGGTTTTCAGCGCGTGATACAGCGGGCCGTCCTGCACGTGCAAGGGGTCGGAAAAAAGGAAGTAACGGGCGCGAACGTGCTGGTGGCGATTTTTAGCGAAAAGGAATCGCACGCCGTCTACTTTCTTCAGAAGCAAAACATCACCCGATTCGATGTCGTGAACTTCATCTCTCACGGGATCTCAAAGATCCCCGGCGAGGGTCATGAATTGTCCGCGTCAGAGGAGTCGGAGGAGGGCGCGCCAGCAAGCGAGCGGGGGGCGCTCGACGTGTTCGCCGTAAACCTAAACGAGCAGGCGCGGCTAGGCAAGATCGATCCACTCATCGGTCGCGACCACGAAATGGAACGTACCGTGCAGATCTTGTGTCGGCGGCGCAAGAACAACCCGCTTTATGTGGGCGAGGCGGGCGTTGGGAAGACCGCCATTGCCGAAGGTCTGGCAAAACGGATCGTCGACGGCAACGTCCCGGATATCTTGGCGCACAGTACGCTCTACGCGCTCGACATGGGCGCGCTATTGGCGGGCACCAAATATCGGGGCGACTTCGAAAAGCGATTGAAGGCCGTCATTTCGCATCTGAAGAAACACGAGAACGCGATCCTCTTTATCGATGAGATTCACACCATCATAGGGGCGGGTGCGGCCTCGGGCGGCGCCATGGACGCATCGAATCTTTTGAAGCCGGCCTTGGCCTCGGGCGAACTCAAATGTATTGGCTCGACGACCTATCAGGAGTATCGGGGGATTTTTGAGAAAGACCGCGCCTTGGCGCGGCGTTTCCAGAAGATCGACGTGCCCGAGCCCTCGGTAGAAGAGGCGGTCTTGATCTTGCGGGGCCTGAAGGGGCACTTCGAGAAGCATCATGGCGTCCGTTACACCCAACAGGCCTTACGGACCGCAGTCGAGCTCTCGGACCGATATATCGGAGACCGACACTTACCAGATAAGGCGATCGACGTGATCGACGAGGCGGGGGCGAGCGTCCACCTGAGCGCGCCCAGTAAGCGCAAAAAGACCATCGGCGTGCCCGAGATCGAAGAGATTGTTGCGCGTATTGCGCGCATTCCGCAGAAACATGTGTCCAGCTCGGACCGCGAGGTCTTGCGGAACCTCGAGCGCGACCTAAAACTGGTCGTCTTTGGACAGGATCCCGCGGTCGACGCATTGGCCGCCTCGATAAAAATGGCGCGGTCGGGACTTCGGGAAGGCGAGAAACCGATTGGTTGCTACCTGTTTTCCGGCCCCACCGGAGTCGGTAAAACCGAGGTGACACGACAGCTTGCCTACATCATGGGGCTGCAACTGGTACGATTCGACATGTCGGAATATATGGAGCGCCATACCGTATCGCGCCTCATCGGCGCGCCGCCTGGCTACGTCGGGTTCGATCAGGGCGGGCTTTTGACCGAGGCGATCAACAAACAACCGCACTGCGTGTTATTGCTAGATGAGATCGAGAAGGCGCATTCGGGAGTCTTCAATCTCCTCTTGCAAGTGATGGATCACGGCACGCTTACCGACAATAACGGCCGCAAGGCGGATTTCCGCCACGTGATCATCGTGATGACGACCAATGCCGGCGCCGAGCAGATGAGCCGGAGCAGCATGGGATTCATGCCGTCGGCACGGACTGGCGATGAGTCAGCCGCCATCAAGCAGGCGTTTACCCCCGAGTTCCGCAACCGTCTTGATGCGATCATAAGCTTCGGGGCGCTGTCGATGGAGACGATCGGGCATGTCGTAGACAAGTTCGTAGTCGAGCTTGAAGGGCAGCTTGAGGAGAAAGGCGTTACCATAGATGTCGAACCGTCCGCGCGGGTTTGGCTCGCTCGTAACGGCTATGATGCCGCGATGGGTGCTCGGCCGATGGCGCGTATCATTCAAGACCGCATCAAAAAGCCGCTGGCAAACGAGCTCCTCTTCGGACGACTTGCGCATGGCGGGAGCGTGTCCATTCGGGAAGTCAACGATGACATCGTGTTCGATTATGCTGAGAAACCAGTGGGCGTCCAAGGATAGGGCCATCGGATAGGCCATCGCGGCTCATACCGGTTAGCCTCGTCGGCTGCCCCATGAGTGGCAGGTGTGAGCGCGCCACGCGACTGGCCTTCGTGCTATCTCCATCATCTGAAGCGACAATCCAACAAAGGTAGTGTGTGACGGTCGCGCGAAGTGGCGTGGCTCTGCAGGACGTTCCCGGGATAGTTTTTCGCCACAATCCGCCCTCGGGTCAGGGTTCGCGCGAGCAGATGGGGGTCTTGATGTTGGCTATTGGGTCTGGTGGCGCGTACCGCGGGACTTTAGGCCCGCGCCTAAGCACGCCTAGCGGGCACGAAATACGATGCGTCCTTTCGTCAAATCGTAGGGGGTGAGCTGAACGGTGACTTTGTCGCCCGTCAGGATGCGGATGTAGTTCTTCCGCATCTTCCCGGAGATATGCGCTGTGACAACATGACCATTATCTAGTTTTACGCGAAACAGGGTATTGGGCAAGGTATCGATGATCGTACCTTCCATTTCAATATGTTCTTCTTTAGACACTCTCAAGCTCCCAGGGAAGGCGCCTATGATGCACGAAGCCTTAGGCCCCGTAAAGGCATTTAGAACTCGCGCTCGCCCGACCGTGCGGATTGGGGCCTGAACGCGGTCTAGACCTGGATCGGGGCCCACAGACCACTTTGATAGGCCTCCAGGGGTTGGAAGCGAATCTTATAAGACATCTTCGGGCTTTCTTTGACCCAATATCCTAAGTAGAGGTAAGGGAGGTTTTGGCGCAGCGATTCCTGAATTTGCCAAAGGACTGCGTAGGTCCCAAGCCCGCGATGCGCGAGCATCGGGTCATAGAACGTATAGACAGCGGAGAGCCCGTCGGACAAATGATCGACGACCGCGACCCCGATTAGCGCGCTATCCTGACGAAACTCAAAAAACGTCGTCTCGACCTGGCCCCCGACGAGAAAGCGCAGGAAGGTCGACGGATCCGGATTGGCCATGGTGCCGCCCGGATGGCGCGCGTCCTGGTAACGCAGAAAGAGCGCGAAATGCTCCTCGTCGAACAAGGGCGGTTTGGCGGTTACTGTCACATCCGCATTCCGATCGGCGGTCCGCCGTTGTCCGCGACTACTCGCAAACGTCGCCACGGGAATCCGTACCGGGACGCAGGACCGACAACCCTCGCAATGGGGTCTGTAGATCAGATTACCGCTGCGCCGGAAACCGTGACGGTTGAACTCCCAGAGCATCTCCGTCGTGATTGGGAACCGCGGATCTACAAAAAGCGTGTTGGCGATACGCTCAGGCAAATAGCTGCAACTGTGCGCGCTGGACAAAAACAAATTGGGCAACGTATTGATGATGCTCATGACGATATTCCCACGCAAGCGCGCCACGAGCCGGGGGCTATGGGCAACGCGATGGCCATTTCCAGTTGCGCCAAAAACCGGGAACGGGCGATAGCGCTGGCACCGAGGGCCGCCATATGAGGCGAGGCCACCTGACAGTCGATGAGCGCGAATCCCCGCTCGCGGAGGGCGGCCACGAGTTCCACAAAGGCGATCTTCGAAGCATTGTTGACTGTGCTGAACATCGACTCGCCAAAAAACGCGCCGCCGATGGCGACCCCGTAAACGCCTCCCACCAAGTGGCCATCGGACCAACACTCGACGCTATGGGCAAAACCTAGAGCGAAGAGTTCCTCGTATGCGGCGATGATCTCCGTTGTGATCCACGTCCCGGCCTGGTCTTTACGCGGGGCTGCGCACGCTCGAATAACGGCCGGGAACGCCGTATCAAACGAGACCCGCAAGGTATTGGTGCGTAACGCCCGGCGCAGGCTTCGATTGATACGCAAGTCATTGGGCGCTAGCACCATACGCGGATCGGGCGACCACCAAAGGATGGGCGGTTCATTGTACCAAGGAAAGATCCCGAGCGAATAGGCGCGCACGAGGCGCGCAGCGGAGAGATCCCCGCCGACTGCGAGCGGCGCATCGGCTGGCCCATAGTGCACTGGCGGAAAACGCAGGTCATCGGGCGCTAGCCAAAACATCACGCACCAGTAGGGCGGTCGGCCCTGGTCTGGCGGGCATGCTCCCCGAATGGCCTTTGCCCATCTTTTTGCGGCGCGCTATCCATAAACCTCGATCTGTCGTCAAGGCGACCGGCAACATCCTTAAAATTCCTGGCGGCTCCGCCAAGCGGGCGGCAGGCGAGCGTACTCATGATGGCTTCTGAAAAGGAGAGTGCTCGTCTAATTCGTTCAAGACGTAATCGATCCCCTGGTTCTCGCGCACAAGAAAGTCCTCCACGGCCCGGTTGAATTGCGGTTGGTCTAGCCAATGAAGCGAATAAGTCGGCGTTGGCAAGAAACCACGGCTCAATTTGTGTTCGCCTTGTGCGCCGGCCTCAAAGCGTTTGAGTCCGTGGGCAAGGCAATAGTCGATGGCCTGATAGTAGCAGGTCTCGAAGTGAAGGCCCGGGATCTGGGCGATCGTACCCCAATATCGGCCATACAGCGTATCGGCGTCACGGAAATACAAGGCCGCAGCGATACTTTGCGTGCCTTGGTAGGCAAAAAGGAGCACGACCCCGGGGATGTTCTGACCGATCAAGGAAAAGAACGCGCGCGTTAAATAGGGGATCGCCTGGTATTTCTGGATGGTGGTGAGATAGAGGTGGTAGAAGGTATCCCACAAGGATTCCGTCAAGGCCGCGCCTTCGTAGACCCGGTAGGTGATGCCCGCATCCGCCACCTGGCGCCGCTCGCGAGCGATGTTTTTGCGCTTAGGGCGGGCGAGCGCGGCGAGAAATTCGGCGAATGTGGACCATCCCGAATTAGTCCAGTGAAACTGGAAACCGGTCCGGCGCATAAACCCTAATGGCTCCAGCAACACGCACTCCGAATCGGGAAGAAAGAGCCAATGCACGGAGGACGCACCGGTGGCCCGCGCATGGGTCTGCAATATTTCGGCTACAGTGTGCGCGAGTTCGGGGGTCCGCGCCGCGGCCTCGGTCAATAGCCGGGGTCCCGTGACGGGCGTGAAAGGAACAGCGGCGACCAATTTAGGGTAGTATTCAAGACCTACCTCGCGATAGGCGTGGGCCCACGCCCAATCAAAAACATATTCCCCATAGGAATGGGATTTTCGGTAAAGCGGTACTGCGACTGTCAATACAGATCCCTCATAGGCCACTAAGGTCTCGGTCTGCCAGCCGGTGTGCGGGCCCACCGATCCGCTCTCCTCGAGCGCCGACAAGAACTCATGGCGCAGGAACGGCTGGGGGCCCGATAGCGCGTCCCATGCGGCCTTGGAGACCTCCGTCATGCTGCTTAAGAATGCGTGCCTCATTGGCCACAGTCTATCACGGGGACGGCTGCTGGCTCGGCGCACGGGGCTTAAGCGGGGGCTCTAGGAGGGCATTGAGGCGGTAGATATCCGCCACCGTCAATTGGCTGACAGCAGCCTTCAGGCTCAGCCGACTCAAGAGATAATTGTAGACCGCGTCGGCAAAGTCGCGACGCGATCGATAATAGACCTGCTCGGCGCGCAAGACGTCGACATTGTTGCGTATGCCGACCTTGAGGCCAAGTTTGTCTGAACGGAGCGCAAGCTGCGCCGCTTGCTCCGCGGTCTTTAAGGCCTGCACCTCCGCATAGCCGTTTCCGACATTGAGAAACGCCTGACGCACATCGAACTGCACGCGCCGCCCAATCCGCAAGACCACGATGTGGGCCTTGAAGGCGCGCGCGCCCGCCTTGGCGCTGACGGCGGCCAATTCACCGCCCTCGTAAATGGGCAACGAAAGCTCGACACCGATCGTTTTCTGTCGAACGATCGAACCGAAACCAAACATACTGTTGCCCGCTCGACTATAATCGTAGGCCGCCTCGGCCTTGATCGTCGGATAGCGGGCGGCACCCGCCGCCTCGGCCTCGGCACCCGCCGCCTCGGCCTCGGCGCGGGCAGCCTTCAAGACCAAATTATTGCGGGCAGCCAAGTCCTCTTCGCTAAGCAACGTCCCGCCATGGGGTGGCGGCGGCAATCGACCAAGATCGAGCAACCAAAAATCATCGGCTGGCTCGCCGGTCATGCGCTCAACGCGGCTGCGGGCGATCTGGACGGCATTCGCCGCGCTCAAGGTCTGGGCTCGTACCGCCTCGTAACGGGCACTGGCCTCGTTGGCATCAGTCACGGTCGCAGTCCCTAAGCGGAAGCTGCGCTGGGCACGCGCCAATTCCTCGCGCAGGGCGCTTTCTTCCGCTTGCCGGAGGCGGAGGCTATCTTCGGCGCGCAGGAACCCGAAGTAGTTTCGGGCGACATTGAATATGAGTTCGCTGAGCGCGAGTCGATGACTAATCTTGGCGGCCGCGAGCGTCTCGCCGGCCGCGCGATAGGCATAGAGGGCCTGGATATTAAACAGCGTTTCATTGACCGAGACGTCGTAGCCGTTGGCATTGAACGCGAACCGACCGCTCGGAAACGTAAAACCCGGGACGCCGCCTAAGATCGTGGTATTCAGTACATTGTAGGTCGTGTTGGCATGGGCGGTCACTTTAGGCAGGAACGCCGAGCGCGCCAAGGGCCCGATGGTGCGCGCCTCTTGATACTGAGCCCCGGATTGCGCATAGCGCATGTCATAGAGTTGGGCCTGGCCAAAAAGGGTCTCGAGATTCAAGGCCCGCGCCGTCGGCGAGCCGAGACCGAGCACACTGATGGCCGCTAGGAGAAGCGCGAGTTTGCGCGCGGGCGCGAAACCCCCACCCAGTCGGCGCGCTCGGGCATGAGGGCTGCTGGGCCCAAAGGAGGGGATTGGGTGATGCAGCATCTTCGAGATCAACGGCCTTTGCTCCAGGTTCATGTCATGCGCCTATCGGGGTCGCTCGCGTTTTAAGGCTTTTGTGTCCCCACCACCGTGATTGGCGTCCCGTCGGCCAGAAGCGGGCCCGCATCGGTCACAACAACCGTCCCCGCCGCAAGGCCTTGGGTGATCACGACGTCTTGTAAGAAACGCGGCCCGATTTTCACACGTTGCATCCGGACTTGGCGATGATCTACCACAAAGACCACGGTTCCCGCGAGCCGGAACGCAACACTAGTTCGGGGAACGAGCAGGGCGGGCCGACTCCCGACCACGACATCCGCTCGTACCGGGCTCCCCGGCGTCCACCCCTGGCGTGGCGGCAAATCGGCGATCACATAGACGACATTGTCGCTCGGTCGGCGATCGAGGCGCACAATGACCCCGGCGATCGGGGACCTGGGGGCGAGCGGGCTATGAAGGAGAACGGACTCACCAATATGGAGCTGGGAGGCCACGGACAATGGGAACGGCAACCGTGCTTGGCGCACATGCGGGCCGGCAAAGCCAAATAGCCCAGTGCCGGCGCGCACCGGCGCGCCGACTTGTGCCAGGATTTGGGTAATGACCCCCGATCCCGGTGCGCGAATGTCCTCGGCTGGTTGCGCTTTGTGCCTTCGTGGCGTGGGGCGCAGGCGCGCCAGCCTTTGCTGGCTACGCACCGATTGACCGGGCACTACGAGAATGCGCGTCAACTGGCCACCGATGGGGGCGCTGATAATCGGCGCAAGCCCTTGCCCCACGCTGCCGATTGCGCTCTCGACCTCAGGGATGGTGCGGATGACGGCCTGGCTTGTTTGCACGGACACGCGCGCATCTTGCGGCCCCTGCACATGACGGGAACAGGCCCCGAGCGTTGCGCACAGAATCATAAGCGCAACACGTTTGCGACGTTTATCCACAGCGGGTTCCTCTTGTCTGGGCCATGGTAGCCGTGTCGCCCACCAAGCTGCAAGCGGATGGCCCGCGCTATGGCATAATAGCGGTTTGATACGCTTAAAGGAGAATGCGGTGCGTCTACATGAGTACCAGGCTAAGGCCTTGTTTGCACAATATGGCCTGCCGACGCCTGGGGGAGTGGTGGTGACCAAGGGAGACGACGTGGATGCGGCGGTCAAGCGATTGCATGGCTCCCACTGCGTCGTGAAGTCGCAGATCCACGCCGGCGCCCGTGGCAAGGCCGGTGGCGTGCAAGTCGTACCGATGAATGAGGTCGCGGCCCTGGCGGCACGCACACTAGGTACGCGTCTCGTGACAGGGCAAACCGGCCCTAGCGGTCAGCCGGTCAACGCGCTGCTCTTAGAAGAGCCGGTAGTGGCGGTAGCCGAGCTCTATGTCGCCTGCGTACTGGATCGGCGGTTAGGTCAGCGCATGATCCTAGCCAGCGCAGAGGGCGGGATCGGCTTCGAAGAGGGTCGCCCGCCGGTGCGATTGCCGATCGACAGCCTGCGCGGCTTTTCTCCCTACCAGGGCCGCATGCTCGCCAAGGAGATCGGACTGTCTGGGCGCCTTGTGGCGGCGTTTGGCGACATCGTCGCCACCTTGATCGAACTCACTGCGCAGACCGACGCCTTGTTGGTCGAGATCAACCCGCTCATGGTCACCGAAGCCGGGGGGTTTATGGTAGCCGATGGCAAGGTCGAAATCGACGACAACGCCCTATTCCGTCAGGCGCGCTTAAATAGCGAGCGCGATCCCAATCAGAGTGACCCGAAAGACGAGCAGGCGCGGGCGCTGAATTTGCAATACATCGCCTTAGATGGCGATATCGGCTGTCTTGTGAACGGCGCAGGCCTCGCTATGGCGACGATGGACCTGATTGCCTTGGCGGGCGGTCGGCCGGCCAACTTTCTAGACGTCGGCGGCGGTACGACCGCGCACAAGGTCGCGGAGGCCTTGACGCTGCTCGTGTCAGACTCGAATGTAAAGACGGTGCTCGTGAACATTTTTGGAGGCATTGTGCGCTGCGATCTCATAGCGGAGGGGTTGTTGCTGGCGGCGGCCCGTTTCGAGCGTACCTTTCCGATTGTCGTGCGCCTGGTCGGAACGAAACGGGAAGCGGGGCAACAGTTGCTCGCGCAAAGCGGATTGGCCGTAGATGTTACGGATAGTCTAGAGGAGGCAGCGCAGATCGCCGTAGCTCGCGCTCGCGGCCTATGAGCGTCCTCATCTCTAAGGAAACACGCGTCATCTGCCAGGGATTTACTGGCAAGCAGGGGACCTTTCATTGCCAGCAGGCCCTAGACTATGGAACGCAGATCGTAGGCGGCGTGACGCCCGGCAAAGGCGGAGCGGCCCACCTTGGGCGACCCGTGTTCGATACGGTCGCCGAGGCCATGACGGAACTTATGCCGGATGCCTCGGTGATTTATGTCCCCGCAGTCGCGGCCGCCGACGCCATCTTGGAGGCCGCAGCCGCTGACATCGCCCTTGTGGTCTGCATCACAGAGGGCATCCCGATCGCCGATATGGTGCGCGTGCGGGCCCTTTTGCCGCCCACCACCCGCCTCGTGGGACCGAATTGTCCAGGAATCATCACCTCCGGCGAATGCAAGATCGGTATCATGCCGGGCGCCATTCATCAGCCCGGGGTCGTTGGCATCGTGTCGCGTTCCGGCACATTGACCTACGAGGCGGTAGCGCAAACGACCGCGGCGGGCCTAGGTCAAACCACGTGCATCGGGATTGGCGGGGATCCGGTTCACGGTATGGGTTTCGTCGACTGCTTGCGGTTGTTTGAGGCCGACGGGGCGACCGAGGCCATTTTACTAGTCGGCGAGATTGGTGGCGAAGAAGAAGAAGAGGCCGCCGATTTTATTCGTGATCATGTCACCAAGCCCATCGTAGCCTATATCGCTGGCATGACCGCCCCGCCTGGGCGGCGCATGGGCCATGCCGGCGCTGTCATCGCCGGATCGCACGGCACCGCACAAGGGAAGAAGGCGGCCTTGGCGGCCGCCGGTGTCACGATCGTAGAATCGCCAGCCCATATGGGTCGCATCCTAGCCGAGCGGTTGAGGTCGACGTGACGATCATCGCGCTCGGACAAATGCGCTGCGAAGTCGGGGACATCGACGGCAATGTTCGGCGTATGGAAGAGTGCGCGCGCCGGGCGCTAACCGAGCATGGCGCCGATCTGATCGCGTTTCCGGAGCTCGTCTTAACCGGCTACCCGCCCGAAGACCTGCTATTGCGCCCAAGCTTTGTCGCCGCCGCTCGCGCGGCGCTGTTTGGCCTAGCGCAGCGAGCGCAGGGAATCGACATGTTAGTCGGCCTCCCGTGGGCAGACGGGGGCCTGTTGTATAACGCAGTCGCCTGGATTCATGATCGCGCGCTGGTCGGCATATACCGAAAACAGTTGTTGCCGAACTACGGCGTGTTCGACGAGCGCCGCTATTTCGCGGCCGGAAATGGCTCCTTGGTGCGCACGTTGGGCGGCGTATCGATCGCAGTCACGATCTGCGAAGACCTCTGGGAACCAGGGCCGGCCCGCGCGGCGGCCGCCGCCGGCGCGCAAGTTCTAATCAATATCAATGCCTCGCCTTACCACCGCGGCAAGGATTTGACGCGATTAGCGATTGGGCAGGCGCGCGTAGCCGAGAGCGGCCTTGCCCTCGTTTATGTCAATATGGTCGGGGCGCAAGACGAACTCGTGTTCGATGGGGCCTCATTTGTGTTGGACCAAGCGGGGCGACCACAAGTCCAGGCCGCGGCGTTCGCAGAGGATCTCGTGGTCGCCCATCTCGATTCCTCGGGGTGCCCGCAACCGGGTCTAAAACGCGCCTGGCCCATGCCGCTTGATGGCCTTTACCAAGCGCTGAAGCTTGGCTTACGCGACTATGTCCAGAAAAATGGCTTCGAGCGGGTCGTGCTGGGACTCTCGGGCGGCGTGGATTCGGCCTTGACGCTCGCTTTATGCTGCGATGCGCTACCGGCGGGCTCTGTAGAGGCGGTGATGATGCCCTATCGATATACGCAACCGATGAGCATCGAAGATGCCCAGAAGGAGGCCACCACGCTCTCGGTACCACTCGCCATCATCCCGATCGACGCAGTCTATGACGCCTTTGCGCGCGCGCTCGAGCCCGTTTGGCAAGGCCCCGGACACGAGCTGGCGGCCGAGAATCTCCAGGCCCGTATCCGCGGCACCCTATTGATGTCGATGGCCAATGCGCGCCGCGGGTTGGTGCTGGTGACGAGCAATAAGAGCGAGCTTGCCGTGGGCTACACGACCCTTTATGGGGATATGGCGGGGGGTTACGCGCCTTTAAAGGATATCTTCAAGACTGACGTCTATGCCCTCGCGCACTATCGCAACGCGCTCGCCCCGGTCATACCGGAGCGGGTGTTGACCCGGGCGCCCACGGCGGAGTTGCGCCTGGACCAAAAGGACACCGATAGCCTGCCGCCGTACGAACTGCTTGATGCCTTGCTGTTGCGTTTTATAGAGCAGGACTGCGGGGCCGAAGACCTAATCGCCGAGGGGTTCGATGCGCAGGTCGTAGCGCGCGTCTTGGGCTTGGTGCGCTTGGCCGAGCACAAGCGCAAGCAGGCGCCGCTTGGCACGCGCGTGAGCGCCCGCGCCTTTGGGCGCGACTGGCGCTATCCGGTGAGTGCGCGCTAGGGCGCGGGCAAGACGTGAGCGCGCCGAAGCTTGGCTAAATAAGGGCTTGCCGGGAAGTTCAGCGCAAGTACCCGCGCCGCATCCCCGCTGAGGTCGGTCATACCCATCCGCTCATAGGCCATGGCCATGAGACCTAGGGCATCCGCCACAGCCGGCGTATGCGGGTAGTGCTCCACGACCAGCTTGCAGCGGCTCACGGTCGCGACATAGGCCCCCTTGATGTAATAGTAGCGGGCGATCGAGATATTGTTGCTGGCCAATATGTCCGTGAGATAGTTTATGCGTTCGGCCGAGTCAGTGGCGTAACGGCTATGCGGATATTTGGTGACGACTACCTCAAAGGCGCGTATGGCGGCGCGGGCGGCACTCATATCGCGGCCGCGGAACTGATTGACGCCGAAGGCGTGTTCGATGACACTTCTATTTTTGCTAAAATCAATGAGGCCTTTGAGGTAATAGGCGTAGGCCGCACGCGGATCCGTGGGGTGGAGGCGTATGAACCGTTTCGCGGCATCGATGGCGGACTGTGGCTCTCCGGCCTTATAGTAAGCATAGGCAATGACGATTTCGGCCTGGGTCGCATAGCGCCCGTAGGGATAGGTCGCCTCAAGGTCCTGAAAGCTGGTAATGGCGTGTTCGTATTGGCCATTTTTCAAGGCCGCAACGCCGGTTGCGTAGAGGTGGCTAGCAGGCCAATGATGCGCCTTGTGGTGGTCACGGCCGCAGGCCACAAGGCTTACGAGTCCTACAATGAGGCAAAGGCGAATCAAATAACGCATGGCTGTCCCTCTAACATTCGGGGGCAAGCTTAACTGGATTTGCATCGGGCGGAAAGACCGTGGACGCAGAGAGGCGCTTTTGGCTGGAATTTACGACCGCTGAGGCCGGGCTTAGGCTCGACCGCGCGCTTGCTTTGCGGCTGCCCCAATTTTCCCGCACCGCGCTCCAGGGCTGGCTACGAGAAGGCCGGGTGACGCTGGACACGAAGCCTGTGGAGGCGACGGTGCACGTGAAGGGTTGCGAGCGGGTGTTCTTGGATCTGCCCGCGCCGGTACGCCACGATGTGACCGCAGAAAACATTCCACTGAACGTCGTTTTTGAGGACGACACACTGCTTGTGATCAATAAGCCCGCGGGTCTGGTCGTGCACCCGGGGGCGGGTTGCACGCAGGGCACGCTGCAAAACGCCCTTTTATACTATGCACCTGATCTGGGTGTCCTGCCGCGATCGGGGATCGTTCATCGGCTCGACAAAGATACCTCGGGGCTGCTCGTCATTGCACGTACCGAAGTGGCACGGCTGGCCCTCATTGACCAGTTAAAGACCCGGGAGATGGGTCGCGAATACGAGGCATTGGTGATTGGGGTCCCACCTTTGAAGGGCCATGTCGAGGCCGCCATTGGTCGGGACGCGCGCCATCGGACCCGGATGGCGGTCAACCCGCATGGGCGGCCGGCGCGCACCGACTACGAGGTGATCGAGCGCCTGGGGCCGTTTAGTCTTTTGCGGGTGCGCCTCCAATCGGGCCGCACTCATCAGATTCGGGTGCATATGACGCATCTGGGGTTTCCACTGGTCGGCGATATCGTATATGGCGGTGGTAAAACCCGGGAGGTGCTACCACGCCAGGCCCTGCATGCCCGGCGCCTGACGTTGCGGCACCCAAAGACCTTGGTGCGCATGACGTTTGCGGCCCCGCGACCGCCCGATCTGGCAGCCGCGATTGCCCGTTTGAAGGAGAGTAGGGCGTGATCAAAATCGTACCGGCCGCCTGGCCACTGAGCGGCCTGCGGGTACTCACAACCAGGAGCGCAGGCGGTGTGAGCACCGGGCCCTATGCCTCGCTGAACCTCGCAAGTCATGTGGGCGATCGGATCGAGGACGTCTTCGCCAACCGCGCCTATCTTGCGCGGCAGTGGAACCTACCATCCGACCCGCGTTGGTTAAATCAGGTCCACGGTAGTCGGGTCGTCGATGCGGCCGCCGTAGGCGGTGATCCGCCGACCGCCGATGGCAGTTTTACCGTGGCTCCGCAGGTGGTCTGCGCCGTTTTGACCGCCGATTGCCTGCCGATTGTCCTAGCCGACCGTAGGTCACGGTGTGTCGCCACCTTGCATGGTGGGTGGCGCGGACTTGCAGCCGGCATTATCGAAGCGGGCGTAAACGCCTTGCCGGTGCCCGCTTCGGCGCTCGTAGCCTGGCTCGGGCCGGCCATCGGACCGGCCCACTACGAGGTCGGCGAGGAGGTGCGTGCCGCCTTTGGGGCCGCCGCGGCCTGTGCGTTTCGGTCGCTCGGGCGTGGACACTATCAGGCCGATCTTTACGCGCTGGCGCGGCTGCGTTTGCAGGCCGCGGGCGTCACTGAGATCTACGGGGGAGGACTGTGTACTCTGACTGACCCATTGCTTTTTTCCTACCGAAGATCCCCGGTCTGCGGCCGCATGGCGACACTTGCCTGGCTGCTCTGACGATGCCCGCTCTTCGCTGGTCGGGCCTAGCGCCTGCGCCGCCTAACGGTTCCTGTAAGCGCGCACTTTTTAACCGCTTTAGCGGGTTGAGAGTGTCACGTGTGCGCCTGATGTTCCGACACAGGTCCGAGCCGCATGGACATATCGAGGGCCCGTATGCTTTTGGTCAGGTCGCCAACCGAGAGAAAATCGACCCCGGTCTCGGCTTGGGCTGCGATATTGTCTAGCGTGATGCCGCCTGAGGCCTCAAGCAAGACCCGACCATCGGCGTACTGAACGGCCTCGCGCAGCTCGGCGAGCGAGAAATTATCGAGCAGGACCCGCGGGGCCTTGGCGACAATGGCCTCCTTTAGCTGGGCGAGGGTCTCGACCTCGATTTCGATCATTTTGCCAGCCGCTATGATATGCGCGTGGCGCAGTGCCGCAGTGACAGATCCGGCCGCGACAATATGGTTTTCTTTGATGAGAACCCCATCGTAGAGGCCTAAGCGATGGTTGCCGCAGCCACCACAGCGCACGGCATACTTTTGGGCCGCGCGCAGCCCTGGCAGGGTCTTGCGGGTATCGAGGACCTGGGCCTTGGTATGGGCCACGGAATCGGCGTATTGACGCGCCACGGTGGCAGTGCCGGAGAGCGTCTGCAGAAAGTTGATCGCCGTGCGCTCGCCCGTAAGCAAGACACGCGCCGGGCCGGTGAGCGTACAGAGGGTGTCGCCAGCGTGCACGCGCTCGGCGTCTGCCACCTGCCACTGGATGTCGACGTGCTTACCGAGCTGGTGGAAGGTTTCATCAAACCAAGCCTGTCCACACAAGACACCGTCTTCGCGGGTTATGAGGACCGCTGAGGCCCGCCCTTCAGGTACCAGAAGGGCCGTCAGATCTCCCGATCCTACGTCTTCTTCCAGCGCTGCGCGCACGCTGTTTTTTATCGCCGGGCTAATCACTTAGGACACAATCACCGTCTGACTTCGGCGACAAAACACATCCGCCCGCAAGGAGACCTTGTTAGAAACACCACATCTGTACAAGTCGATACAGACACCCAAAAACCTCATTCGCCGCTTTAGCCAAACATTCCGCGCCTAGAGCGCGCCGTGCCTTATGCCTGTGGTCGTCCGCGCGTTAGTATAGCGCGCCATGACGCGCGCTTCATAGACACCCCATGTGCCGCGGGGATCGGGGCACTAAACAGTAGGGGAACCCCGACAAGCCACGATCGCCAGGCGACGTAGACTGATTCCGAAACAGGGCAGCGGCCCTTGGAGGAGCCACCGGTCCTTGGGCCACAGGCACTATAGCCAAGGTCAAAGCTGCGGTAATCTGGTCAACAATCGAAGCGGCGGATACAGTGTACGTAAGCGCCGCCAGCCTTTGGGAAGTGGCCATTAAATTTCAATAGGCAAACCCCGTATTCTACCAGAGAAGCTCACCAACGCTATCGCGCCTAGTGGCTTTTTGCGCCTGCCAATCACCTTTCACCATACCCTGGCGGTCCGGCACTTACCCGGCTCGCATCGAGATCCATTCGATCGCCTGCTGGTCGCACAGGCCACTAGTGAACCGATGAACTTACTCACCTCCGACAGCCTACTGCAGAAATATTCGGCGCTGGTGCAAATGGTCCAGTAAGCTAGAAAACGCGGGTATGGGCGCGTAGAATGGGCCACCATGATGCTATCTACCGATCGGGACATTCAGCCCCGTATAAAACAATGACTCCACCGACCAAATGGAACGATATTAAAGACCTAGTCGGGGTGTTTGCAATCCTGAACCCGTTGGGTGCAATCCCGCTTTTTCTGAGTCTCACGATCGATAAGTCGGCCACAGAAATGCGCCGCATTGCTATGAAGACCTCGATCGCAGTCGCCGTGATCCTGATTCTCTCGGTATGGGTAGGGGAGCATCTGCTCGCCTTCTTCGGTATTGGGGTGCCCGCCTTCCGGATTGCCGGGGGCTTTTTGGTCTTGTTGATCGCAGTAGCCATGTTCCATGCCAAGGCGAGCCCCGCAAGCCATACCCACGAGGAGGACGCCGAGGCCGAATCCAAAGAGGATATCGCCGTCGTACCGCTCGCCATCCCGCTCCTTGCCGGACCGGGCGCGATCAGTCTCGTGATCGTCGATGCGAATCAGACCGCCGGGCTCGTCGGGAAGCTCGTCTTTAGTCTCGGCATTGTCGCCGTGACGGTTGTCGTCTGGGGTGTCTTGTGGCTCGCCGAGCCGATCGGTGATCGCCTCGGAACCGCAGGGCTCAATATTGTGACTCGCGTCATGGGCCTGATCCTTGCCGCCATGGCCATTCAGTTCATGGCCGCGGGCCTAGTCGTGCTGTTGCCAGGGCTCGCGCACTGACGGGACGCTAGCGGCTTGGGTGTCACTACCAGGAAGACGCCGCGCAGAGCACGATATCGTGGTCCTTTGAAGCAAACCCGTCGGATTCCGGCGCACAACATGAGCGTTCTTGCCCTTTGAAGCCTTGAAACTCCCCGCATCTTCCCCCATCTGTCAACCTATCGACTACATATGGATGGCAGGTGTCATTTATGCGCATGGATAAGCTCACGAATCTCTTTCAGCAGGCCTTGGCTGATGCCCAGTCCCTGGCAGTCGGCCGGGACAACCAGCATATCGAGCCCATCCACCTTCTCGCGGCCTTGTTGGATCAAGAGGGTGGGGGGGTGCGGCCGCTTTTGGAGAAGGCCGGTATCGCCGTAGATGCCCTGCGCAGCAAGCTCGATCAAGCGCTTGACCGGCTCCCCACAGTCGAGGGATCGGCCGGCGAGGTCCATATCAGCAACGACCTCTCGCGGCTTTTGAACGTCACCGACAAATATGCCCAGAAGCGCGGCGATCAATACATCGCAAGCGAGCTCTTCTTGTTGGCGGCCGTAGAGGATAAAGGCGAGATCGGGCGGCTTTTGCGCGAGACCGGCGGCTCGCACAGCGCGCTAGAGAAAGCGATCGAGGAATGGCGCAACGGCGCCAAGGTCGACGACCCGAACGCCGAGCAGCAACGGGGCGCGCTTGACCGCTATACCGTCGACCTGACCGAGCGCGCCGCCCAAGGAAAGCTCGATCCGGTCATCGGTCGTGACGAGGAAATTCGCCGCGCCATACAGGTGCTCCAACGGCGGACTAAGAATAACCCGGTCTTAATCGGTGAGCCTGGCGTCGGCAAAACTGCGATCGTCGAGGGCTTGGCCCAACGAATCGTAGACGGCGAGGTCCCGGAAGGCCTGCGCGGTCGGCGGCTCTTATCTCTGGATCTCGGGGCCTTGATCGCCGGCGCCAAGTTCCGCGGCGAATTCGAAGAACGACTCAAAGCAGTGTTGACCGACCTCGGTAAGCAAGAGGGGCGCGTTATTCTCTTTATCGATGAGTTGCACACGGTCGTCGGCGCTGGCAAGGCCGAAGGGTCCATGGATGCCGGGAACATGCTAAAGCCAGCGCTCGCGCGCGGCGAGTTGCATGCCATCGGCGCTACGACATTAAACGAATATCGCCAGTATATCGAGAAGGACGCCGCGCTTGAGCGCCGCTTCCAGAAGGTGTTGGTCGATGAGCCCAGCGTCGAGGACACCATTGCCATTTTGCGGGGCTTAAAGGAAAAGTACGAGGTCCATCACGGCGTCACGATCTCCGACCCGGCCTTAGTCGCGGCCGCCACTTTATCTTACCGCTACGTTACCGATCGCCAGTTGCCGGACAAGGCCATCGATCTGGTTGACGAGGCGGCCGCGCGCATCCGGATGGAGATTGATTCACGCCCCGAGTCCATGGATCGACTCGATCGGCGCCTTATCCAGTTAAAGATCGAGCGCGTAGCCTTGCAGAAAGAGGCGGATGAGGCCTCGCGTAAGCGGCTCGGCATCATCGAAGAAGAGATCAGCAAACTGGAACGGGAATACGGCGAACTAGAAGAGATCTGGCGCACGGAGAAGGCCGATCTTCAAGGTGAGCAGCATATCAAGGAGGAACTGGATCGGGCGCGCGTGGAGATCGATACCGCGCGGCGGGCTGGCGATCTGGCGCGGATGTCCGAATTGCAGTATGGCCGCATACCGGAACTCGAGAAGCAACTCGCTGCCGGCACGCAGCCCGTGCACACCAAATTGCTACGCAAAGAGGTCGGTGAGGAAGAGATCGCCGAGGTCGTGTCGCGGGCAACCGGAATCCCCGTGTCGCGCATGATGGAAGGCGAACGTGAAAAACTTTTGCGGATGGAAGACGAACTGCATCGTCGAGTGGTCGGACAGAGCGAGGCAGTCGAGGCAGTGGCGAACGCCATCCGCCGGTCACGGGCCGGGCTTTCCGATCCCCATCGCCCCAACGGATCGTTCCTGTTTCTCGGACCCACCGGTGTCGGTAAGACCGAGCTTTGCCGGGCATTGGCGGGATTCCTGTTTGATGCTGACGATGCCATGGTGCGCATTGATATGTCGGAGTTCATGGAACGCCACTCGGTAGCACGGTTGATTGGCGCGCCGCCGGGTTACGTAGGCTATGAGCAGGGCGGGTATTTGACCGAGGCGGTGCGGCGGCGGCCTTACTCTGTCATCCTGCTAGACGAAATCGAGAAGGCGCATTCCGATGTCTTCAACATTCTCTTACAGGTCTTGGATGATGGACGGCTGACGGACGGTCAGGGACGGACTGTCGATTTTCGCAATACCATCATCGTCATGACCTCGAACCTCGGTTCTCAGGTGATTCAGGAGTTGGCCGGGGAAGGCAATTACCAGCGGATGAAGAGCGAGGTGATGGAGATCGTCGGTCAGCACTTCCGGCCGGAGTTTGTCAACCGCGTCGACGATATCGTCGTATTCCATCCCCTGAATCGGGAGAACTTGAAAGAGATCACGCACATTCAGCTGAACTACTTGGTCGAACGCCTAAAGGCGCGCGATCTCGGCCTTCTTTTGACCGATGAGGCGACCGACAAGCTGGCCGAAGCGGGCTTCGATCCGGTCTACGGGGCACGCCCGCTCAAGCGCGCCGTGCAGCAATACCTGGAGAATCCGCTCGCCCAAGAAATCCTAAAGGGGCGCTTTCTGCCGGGCAGCGTGATCGAGGTGGGGGTACAAGACGACACCTTCGTCTTTACCGCGCGTCCCGACTCCACTGGGGGACGCGCCGCGCGTAGCGCCTAGATATCCACGGGGCATTCCGGCGGCACGGGTCGCGGTTTGCGATCTGGACCCATGGCAACATAGGTCAAGGTCGCTTGGGTTACTTGCACGCATTCGGCGCCACAGTGGTCGCGGAAACGCTCAGCGTAGACCGCGACATCGACAGTAAGTGATGTGTTGCCGACACGGGTGACCTCGGCATAGAGACTGACGAGGTCGCCTACGAACACCGGCTGATGAAATTGCACCGCATTGACGGCGACTGTGATGACGCGCCCTTGGGCACGCCGGTGGGCGGCGACACTCCCGGCAATATCGATTTGGGAGAGTATCCAGCCGCCAAAAATGTCGCCCGCGACATTGGTGTCGGCTGGCATGGGCACGACGCGGATGGTGGGGGCCTGGGGGGGAAGGGGATCCGACATACGCTCTCCTGGTACGGCGCCTATATTACCAGTAAGCTTAAGGCCGCTACCAGCAATGGATCGTTCCGACTAGAATCTAACCGACACCTGGGATTTATGTATACACCAACCAATAAGGATGAGTTTCTCGACCTGCTCGACCAGGCTATATTCGAGACCCGCGACATGCTAAGCGTCATTGAGAGCGAAGGGGAGGAGTGTGAGCTCGGCGACCACGTAGAAATTTTCTTGGCCTTGGAGCAGATGCTCGCGGCCTTGCACGCAGACGTGCAAAATGGCCGGCATGCATTCGACGGCAAGGCACTTAGCTATGCGGCCCTGCTTGCCCGGTTTCGGTCGCGCATCCCGTTTGCAGACATCCTAGACACCTTAAGTCTGGTCCAAAAGGGCGGATTCTAACGTGAGCGGGAACACGTTTGGGCGCTTGTTTTGCGTAACAAGCTTTGGCGAGAGCCACGGACCGGCGATTGGCTGCATTGTCGATGGCTGTCCGCCGGGACTGGCATTGACGACGGCAGATATCCAGCCGGATCTCGACCGCCGACGGCCGGGGACGTCGCGCCACACGACTCAGCGACGCGAGGAAGACCGGGTCCGGATCCTCTCCGGGGTCTTTGAGGGGGTCACGACCGGGGCGCCGATCGGCCTTATGATCGACAATACCGATGCCCGTTCTCAGGACTACGCGAAGATTGCCGAGACCTTTCGGCCAGGGCACGCCGATTACACCTACCAACAGAAATACGGGATCCGCGACTACCGCGGCGGCGGTCGCTCGTCGGCCCGCGAGACTGCGACCCGGGTGGCCGCCGGCGCCATCGCCCGCCATTACCTGCAAACGCGTCTCGGGGTCTCAGTACGCGGTTATCTCGCCCAACTCGGGCCACTCAAGGTGACCAGCGTCGATTGGACGGCGGTCACCGAGAACGCGTTCTTTTGCCCGGATCGCGCCCTGGTACCGGAGCTCGAGGCCTATATGGATGCGCTCCGGCGAGCCGGTGATTCCACCGGGGCCTTGATCACGATCGTAGCCGAGAACGTACCGCCCGGCCTGGGGGAACCTGTTTTTGATCGCCTGGATGCCGATATCGCGCACGCTATGATGAGCATCAATGCCGTCAAGGGCGTCGAGATCGGCGACGGATTCGAGAGCGTGGCCGCGCGCGGCTCCGAGCATCGCGATGAGATTACCCCGACGGGTTTTCTGACCAACCACGCAGGCGGCATCTTGGGCGGCATTTCGTCCGGCCAAGACATTGTCGTACGAATTGCCCTAAAGCCTACGCCCAGTATCCGCCTGCCAGGACGCACCATTGATCGCACCGGCGCCGCGGCCGAGGTAGTGACCACTGGCCGCCATGACCCGTGTGTTGGATTGCGCGCCACCCCGATCGCCGAGGCCATGCTCTGCTTGGTCCTGATGGATCACTTTTTGCGCCATCGCGGGCAAAACGGAGACGTGCGAAGCGCAACCCCGCAAGTGCCCGCCAAACGGCCCTGACCGCCCATACCGCCAGACACACAATGATGATCGCCGGCACAACTGACGTGACTTTACAGCTAAGGAGAGGCGTGGCCGCGAGGGCACTGTGGGCGCAGACGCGCCCTGACCGCCGACGGCACCCGGAATCCGGATCGGATGCCTTTGGCCGGCCGGCAGGCGGGATGAGACGCAGAGCAGGGCATAGTCTAGTCGCGCCACACCATCACCCCCGAAAACACCGCCCTTGATCAGCCCGGGAACTATCGGGGAGACCGGCGACCGTTCTGCCGCCCGCTCGAAACACACGCCAATCGGCGGCCCGGGCACCCGGATCGTGCCGGCTTTGGTGGTCTGTGATGATTAGCCGATTGGCGCGGATCGATTGGCCGCGGTCGACCTTCTACTGGTTTTATTTCAGCGCCTTAGGCGCGCTCGTGCCTTATTGGCCGTTATATCTCCAGGCGCATGGCTTCGGACCCCGGGCGCTGGGTGATCTGATGGCGCTCTTGGCGCTATCACGGATAGTAGCGCCGTACGCGGGCGGCTTCTTGAGCGATCACTTCGGTCACCGGGTTGCGATTGTCCGGGCGGCGGCCCTCCTGGCCTTTGGCGTGTTCCTACTGATGCCGATTGCACATACCTTCCTCGCGGTCGGCGCAGTCATGATGGGCTTTAGCTTTTTTTGGTACGCCACCTTGGCGCCATTGGAGGCCAGCACGCTCGCCTTTCATGGCGATCACTATGGGCGTGTCCGTCTGTGGGGGTCGATCGGCTTCATTGTCGTAGTCTTAAGCCTCGGACCGGTCTTGGATCACTACGGGGCCTCGGTGATCGTCCCCGCCATCGCGCTCCTCTTGTTCGGCCTGTGGCTTAGCACACTTGGTCTTCCCCGCCTGACCCCGGTCACCGGCGAGACGGCGCGCCTGACGGTTAAGGTCGGTCTGATCCCCTTTCTGATTGCATGCTTCTTGATGCAGGTAAGTTATGGGCCTTACTACACCTTCTATTCCGTGTATTTGGCCCATTATGGCTATAGCAAAACGGCCATCGGCGGATTGTGGGCGCTCGGGGTCATCTGTGAGGTGCTCGTATTTTGGCAGGCCGGTCGGCTGTTTGCCCGGTTCCGAGAACATGAACTCTTTGGATTTACGTTCGCGCTGGCCATTCTCCGGTGGGTGATGATTGCGCGCTTCCCGCAGTCGTGGCCACTGTTGGCGGTCGCGCAAGTGTTGCATGCCTTTACCTTCGGCCTCTACCATGCCGTGGCGGTACGACTCGTCGGGCGCTATGTCGGGGCCGGGGCAAAGGCGCGCGCGCAGGCCTTTTATGGCAGCGCCGCAGGTGCGGGTGCGGCGGTCGGTGCGGCGATCAGCGGTTATCTTTGGTCATCGCTTGGCCGGCAGGCGACGTTTCTGTGCGCCGCAGGCGTCGCGGCACTCGCGTTTTTGGTGGTGACTCTGGCCCTGCCGAGACCCGGACCGGCCCGTCTTTAGCGAGCCTCGCGGCGGCGTAACGGAAACGGGACCACGCGACCTAACGGGACCTCGGATTTCGCGACGTGCGGCCGCAACTGCGGTCCAAAGGCTGCTTGCATATGTGTCGTAAAGGTCTCTAAAAACCGGTAGGTATCGATATCCGTATGACGGGCGCGGAGCACGGCGGTATGAATGGGCGCAATTGCGCTTAAGCTCGTTTCCGCCGCGACCTTGTCATGGAGATGACAACAGCGGTTTTTTGTGTAAATCGCGCGCACCAGCATCAGCGCGAGCTCATGATGCAACCCGCAACCCTCAAAGATCTCGTGGATGCTCGCGGCCTTCGGCCGTAGCGGCAAATGGATGCGCCCGAGACGCTCTTCTAACGCCTGTAAGAGTTGCAGGAAGGTCATCTCTTTTCCGGTAATGGAACCTAAGCGATCCCCACGGATCGTCGTCGGTTCTGGTTGAAGGGCTTAAGTTTGGCTATTGTCCGTCACCGATCGCGTCCTTGTCGAGGCGCAAGCGGTCTCGGTTAGGGACATTTTAGTGGAAAATGTTGGCATCGCGAGGTCGCTTGGGTACCATGAGCGCACATTTCAGGTGGCTAGCTATGGCAAAGACGCTTTACGACAAACTCTGGGACAGCCACGTAGTACGCGAGCTCCCCGACGGGACGTGCCTTCTCTATATTGACCGGCAACTGGTGCATGAGGTGACGAGCCCGCAGGCCTTTGCCGGGCTGCGTGCCGCCCAGCGGCCCTTGTGGCGCGCAAACGCCAATCTCGCGGTGGCCGATCACAACGTGCCGACGAAGGATCGGGCGCAAGGCATTACCGACCCGACCTCGCGCTTGCAGGTCGAGACGCTCGAGCGCAACTGTCTGGACTTTGGCGTAACGCTTTTTGCGATGGACGATTCGCGTCAAGGGATCGTCCACGTCGTGGGCCCCGAGCAAGGCGCGACCTTGCCGGGTATGACCATCGTGTGCGGGGATTCCCATACCTCGACCCACGGGGCATTCGGTGCCTTAGCCCTCGGCATCGGCACCTCGGAGGTCGAGCAGGTGCTTGCTACCCAGTGCCTCTTACAACAAAAGGCCCAGGCGATGCGCGTGTGGCTCAATGGCCCGATACCGGAAGCGGTAAGCGCCAAAGACTTAGCGCTCGCGGTGATCGGGCAGCTGGGAACCGCCGGCGGCACCGGCTATGCGATCGAATTTGCGGGAACTGCGGTCGCGGCCTTGTCAATGGAAGGGCGCATGACGCTCTGCAATATGGCGATCGAGGCGGGGGCTCGTGCCGGCATTGTGGGAGTCGACGACACCACGATTGATTACTTGCGAGGTCGTCCCTTTGCACCCAAAGGCGATCTCTGGGACCAGGCCGTAACGGCCTGGAAGACCTTACACAGCGATGCGGATGCCCGCTTTGCCGCCGAGAAGGTCCTCGATGTGACCCAGTTGGCGCCGCAAATCACGTTTGGCACGTCCCCGGAAATGGTCGTGTCGGTCGCAGACCATGTACCGATTCCCGAAAACGAACCGGATCCGGCCCGCCGTGAGGCCTTGGCGCGCGCCTTGACCTATATGGGCCTTGTGCCGGGGACCGCCATGACCGACATCCCGGTCGATGTGGTCTTCATCGGGTCTTGCACCAACGCCCGGCTCGAGGATTTACGGGTAGCCGCAGCCCACGTCCGCGGGAAAAAGGTGGCGGCCCACGTCCATCGCGCCCTCGTAGTGCCCGGTTCCGGGCTCGTCAAACGCGCGGCCGAGGCCGAAGGCCTGGATCGCGTTTTCCAGGAGGCCGGGTTTGAGTGGCGGGATGCCGGGTGCTCGATGTGTCTGGCGATGAACGCCGATCGGCTAGAGCCTGGTGAGCGCTGCGCATCGACCTCCAATCGGAATTTTGAAGGACGGCAAGGCCAAGGCGGACGCACCCATTTGGTGAGCCCGGCCATGGCCGCCGCAGCCGCTATTGCCGGCCATTTCGTTGATATCCGCCACAGGTCATAGGAGGCCCGGCTTGCAACGCTTCGAGACATGGAAAGGCTTGGTCGTCCCTCTTGATCGACTCAATGTCGATACCGACGCCATTATCCCCAAACAGTTTCTAAAGGCCATTAGCCGGGTGGGCTTTGGCGTCAATCTGTTTGATAACTGGCGTTATCTTGAGCCGAGCGGGGATGGACCGGGACCGGCACGGACCCCGAATCCCGACTTCGTGCTAAACAAGCCCCGCTATCAGAGGGCGTCGATTCTGCTCGCGCGCGCCAATTTCGGTTGCGGGTCATCCCGGGAACACGCCCCGTGGGCACTCCTGGAATACGGTATTCGGGCGATTATCGCCCCGAGTTTTGCGGATATTTTCTACAATAATAGTTTGAAGAACGGCCTCTTGCCGGTAGTTTTGCCGGAAGCGGTGGTGGACCGCCTGTTCCAGGCCGTGGCGGATACGGTCGGCTATTCCCTGACCATTGATCTCATCACGCAGCGCGTCATGGCCGATGATCAAGAGTTGGGCGCGTTTGCCATCGACCCGTTTCGCAAGGAGTGCCTCTTAGACGGTCTAGACGATATCGGCTGGACCTTGCAATACCAAACGGATATCAAGAACTACGAAGATCGCAGACGACGCGAAACACCTTGGTTATTCCCGCAAGATAGGACGGCATCATGAGCAAAGTGGCGATATTACCAGGCGATGGCATCGGTCCGGAGGTTGTCGCCGAGGCGGTGCGGGTGCTGGAGTGCCTCCGCGACGACCATAACCTACCCTTGGAGTGTGAATACGGACTGATAGGGGGGGCCGCTTACGATGTCCATGGGCACCCGCTCCCTGAAGCGACGCTCCAACTAGCGCAGGCAGCGGATGCGGTCTTGCTGGGCGCTGTGGGCGGCCCCAAGTGGGAGCCGCTCCCGATCGCTGTGCGCCCGGAAAAGGCGCTACTAGGCCTGCGTGCCGGCTTGGGGCTATTCGCCAATCTTCGGCCGGCGATCCTTTACCCGCAGTTGGCGGCGGCCTCGACCTTGCGTCCCGACGTGGTGATGGGGCTGGATATTATGATCGTCCGCGAGCTGACAGGTGGCATCTATTTTGGTGAGCCTCGGGGCGTTCGCACACTGGCCAATGGCGAGCGGCAAGGCTTCAACACACTCGTCTATTCGGAGTCCGAGATCGAGCGCGTCGTTCGACGTGCTTTTGAGATTGCGCGGACCCGCGCCCATCGCGTCTGCTCCGTGGACAAGGCTAACGTGTTGGAGTCCACCGAGCTCTGGCGCCAGGTCGCGGTGGATGTTGCCAGCGAATATCCTGATGTTGCGCTGTCCCATATGTATGTCGATAATGCCGCCATGCAGCTTGTGCGCGCGCCGACGCAGTTCGACGTCATTGTGACCACGAATATGTTCGGCGATATCCTGTCCGACGAGGCCGCGATGCTTACGGGTTCCATCGGTATGCTGCCCTCGGCCTCTTTGAACGAGACCAGCGGCGGTCTCTACGAGCCTATCCACGGGTCAGCGCCCGATATTGCCGGACAAAACAGCGCCAATCCCTTGGCGACTATTTTATCCGTGGCCATGATGTTGCGTTACAGCCTAAATGAACCGGCATTGGCTACCCGGGTCGAGGCGGCCGTATTCAAGGTGTTGGACGCCGGACTGCGCACGGCTGATCTGAAGAGTAGCCTTCAGCCGGCGGTTTCGACGCGCGCCATGGGTGCGGCGGTGGTTGCGGCACTACGTGCCTAACGGTTTTATCCCATTTTCCGATGGCCCCTGCGGCCGGAGCTCTTGTTATGACGAAAACCTTCAATGTCGCGGTAGTAGGCGCGACTGGCGCTGTGGGCGAAGTAATGCTCTCGATTTTGGCGGAGCGCAAATTCCCGGCCGATAAGATTTATGCCTTGGCATCGCAGCGCTCGGTGGGGACTCGTGTTCGCTGCGGTGATCGCGAGCTGATTGTCGAAGACTTGGCGACTTTCGACTTTCGCCAAGCCCACATCGGGCTCTTTTCGGCGGGCGGCGATATTTCGGCCAAATATGCACCGTTGGCCGCCGCCGCCGGCTGTATCGTAATCGACAATACCGCCCATTTTCGCTACGACGACGATATCCCTTTGGTTATCCCCGAGGTCAACCCCCACGATATTGCGCACTATAAAGCCCGGGGAATTATCGCCAATCCCAATTGTTCGACGATCCAGATGCTCGTTGCCCTCAAGCCCCTGCACGACGCCGTCGGTATCGAGCGAATCAACGTCTGCACCTACCAAGCAGTGTCCGGCACCGGCAAAGAGGCGATCGACGAGTTGTTAACTCAGACCACGGCGATCTCCGAGGGGTCCCCTGTGCACACCCAGGTCTACCCCAAGGTCATTGCTTTCAATGTCTTGCCCCACATTGATGTCTTCTTGGAGAACGGCTATACCAAAGAAGAGATGAAGATGGTGTGGGAGACGAATAAGATCATGGGCGACCCATCCATACGCGTTAACCCGACGGCCGTACGTGTGCCAGTCTTGTACGGGCACTCCGAGGCCATACATATCGAGACCCGTCAGAAACTAAGTGCCGCCGAGGCCCGCGCGCTTCTCGCCAAGGCACCTGGGGTCGTGGTGATGGACGACCGGAAGCCAGGCGGATATCCAACGGCAGCCACCGAGGCGCGCGGGCGGGATCCCGTGTTTGTCGGGCGGATTCGGGACGATATATCCCACCCCAGGGGCCTCGATTTATGGGTCGTTTCCGACAACCTGCGCAAGGGTGCCGCGCTAAACAGCATCCAGATCGCCGAGCATTTGGTAGCGGCGTTTTTATAGTCTATAGTCTGTCTTTTATGGCAGCTTCGAGAGTTTTCTGAGGAAGCGCATGTAACTTACGGGAATCTCGGGGGCGTTATCGGTTCCTAGGAGAGGGTGGAATGGCTAAAAAGGGATGGCAGCGATCAAGAATTGTGCCGGTTATTTGGGCGGTGGCGTTCCTTTATGCCCCGCTGGCTCAGGCGTTTGGCCTGGGTCAACTGACGGTCGAATCTAACCTTGGGCAACCGTTGCGGGCCGAGGTCAACCTATTAGGATTTCAGGCCGCTGACCAAAACTCGGTGACGGCCAAACTGGCGTCAAGCGCGGCGTTTGCCGCGGCCGGTATCCAAAAATCCCAGGTATTACGTACGATCTCCTGCCAAATCCAGCGCACACCTGACGGCCGCTACGCGGTTTTCCTGACGAGCCCGACTCCGATCAATGTGCCGTTTTTGCACTTTCTGCTGCTGTTGAAATCACCCAACACGACGCTGTTGCATGAGTATACGGCACTTTTGAATCCGACCAGCGGCGTGGTCACCTTAAACGCCAACTCGGAAGCAAGTATGCAGCCGCTGCCGCTCCCGGTCGCACCTACGCAAACACCCCAGCAAACGGCCCGTCAGCGACCGCTGCCCCAGAAAACGACCGTGCGCCGCGTCCACCGTGGCGAGACGCTCTGGGCTATAGCACTCCACACCGCGCCGAATAGGCACGCGATGCCGCAGACCCTAGAGGCGTTTTTGCATAGCAATCCGCACGCCTTCGCCCATCATAACGTAAACGATTTGCGGGTCGGTGCAACGCTAAGGACCCCCAGTCGACGTGAGATTTTGGCTACTCCTACGCACGTCGCGGCAAAGTGGCTAGCCGCCCAGGATGCGGCGTGGGCGCACTACAAGACGCAATTGGCTAAGACCCCGACTGAGACCACTGGCGTAAGCCACGGTATCAATGGTTCGGTCCACAGCCTGCGAGTACTGCCAAAGGTCCACGAGGCCCTTAAGATTGAGCCAGCCCAGTTGAATGGCGGGGTACTCGCCGCGGGTGGGGTAGCCAAGGGCGCGCCGACCCGCGGTGCGCTGGCGACGCGCTTAGGGCAACTGAAAAAGGAGCTGCAAAGAACGAAGCACCTACTGGTGCTCGAGAACCAGGAATTGGCGATGCTTCAGCATCAAGCCCGGGTTCAGGCTACCAGCCACCCGTTGGTGGCAGGAACGATCCACGCGGCCCCGGTGACCAAGGCCGTCACGCCGATCAAAGGCAAGGTATCACCAGTCAAAGCTAAGATGTCACCGGTCAAGGGTAAAGCGATCGTTCGGAAGCCTGTATTCGTACGCGCACCCATTCCGCCGGTGGCGCCGGCGCCTTCGTTCCTTTCCATGCTGATGTCCTCGGAACGCTTACCGATTCTCGGGGCCTTGCTCGTCATCTTGCTAGGCGGCGGACTCTTGTTGCTCCGCAGACGACGTCGGACGATGGCGGAATTCGAGGAAAGTATTCTGTCGGGGGGCGGCTTGAATTCCGAGAGCCAGATGCCAGACACGGCCGGCCTCCCCAAGACACCAGAGGTCTCATTCCTGAGTGAGTTCAGTCAAGGGGGCGGCATCGGCGCCATGCATGCCGACGAGGTCGACCCGTTGGCCGAGGCCGATGTCTACCTGGCCTACGGACGAGACGAGCAAGCCGAGGAGATTTTAAAGGAAGCGGCGTCCAAAGATCCCAGCCGCCTTGAGCTGAAATCAAAGCTCCTGGAGATCTATTTCCAGCGTAACGACACGAAGACCTTCGAGATCGTGGCAGAGGAGATCTATGCCGCCTCCAGTGGCCAGGGCACGGTGTGGGAGAAGGCAGAAGAAATGGGTCGCAAACTTGACCCAACCAACCCGCTCTTTAAGCATGGCGCGGGCACCGCAGAGGCTCGCGACACGCCGTCAAGCGGTGATGCGCGACCGTCATCCGGACTCGGTGATCGGATCGATTTTGCCGCCGTTGCGCGTGAACTAGACGAGGTATCCCTGCCACGCTCGACGTCACCTTCGACCGAGAATCATGATGAAGGACTCGAGTGGACCGATGCGGGCCTCGATGCCGCCAAGGGGGCGCCGAGTGGCGCGCAGACGGCCGACGAAAACGCCCTCGATTTTTCGCTCGATTTCAGCAATACGACGGATTTTACAAAAGAAGGGGCCAACAAAGGCCAGGGCGATGAAGAGAGTAAGGGGTCGACTGCCCCGACGACCGCCAAGAAGACCGGATCTGATTTCTCCTTTGATAGCGGCCCGGATCTCAATTTCCAGTGGGATGACACCCCGGTAAACCCAGAGAAGGATACGACCTCCAACGAGGACTTCGCCCTTCAACTCGATGACAAAGATTTCGCCGGCCTCACTTCAGAGGATCTAAGGCCTGCTGATCCCGGTCTGTCGGGCAAGGATCTTTCATCGGAGTCGGTGTTCGAGACATCGGTCGAGGAGTTGGCCGAAGAGGCCGAAATAGTCCCGGCGCCCGAGGCGAGCGGCGCAGACGTGGATGCTATCGAGACGAAATTGGATCTCGCGCGCACCTTTCTGGATATGGGCGACAACGAAGGGGCGCGCAGCATCCTAGATGAGGTACGCACCGAGGGCAGCCAAGCGCAACGGGCGCTAGCCGATAGTCTGGTTGCCGGTATTGTCTAGCGGTTACGCTCCAGGGTAACAAAACGGAACGCGTAAGAGTGGCGGGCGTCGGCGACATGGGCCTCGCTCGCTACCTCTCGCCAATCACGCTGATCATAGGAGGGGAAAAAGGCATCCCCGACTATGTCGGCCTGAACTTCAGTCAAGTAGAGTCGGTCTGCGCGGGCCAGTGTCTGCGCATACAGGCTAGCCCCCCCGGCGACAAAAATCTCGTCTGACCTAGCCCGACCAAGGGCCTCCTCGATTGAGGGCGCGACCTCGACCCCCTCAGTTTTTTCCAGGAACCCGGTATCACGGGAGACCACGATGCAGTGGCGATCGACCAGCGGCCCTGGGAGCGACTCAAAGGTGCGCCGCCCCATGATCACGCTATGGTGGAGTGTGAGCCCGCGAAATCGACGGAGATCGTCTGGCAGCCGCCAGGGGAGGGTATTCTTCTGTCCTATGACCCCGTTGTGCGCCACAGCTACGATCAAGGTTAGGGTCATACCGCAACCGGGGCCTTGATGGCTGGATGAGGATCATAGTTCTCGATTGCGATGTCCTCAAAACGAAACGCGAATAGGTCTGAGACTTTCGGATTGAGCACCAGCGTCGGTAGGGCTCGCGGTTCGCGCGAAAGCTGTTCACGGGTCTGGTCTAAGTGGTTGCGATAAAGGTGGGCATCACCTAGAGTGTGAACGAAGTCCCCGACCGCCAACCCTGTGCATTGGGCGACCATGTGCGTGAGAAGTGCGTAAGAAGCGATATTGAAAGGCACCCCCAGAAAGATGTCGGCGCTACGCTGATACAACTGACAAGAGAGCCGGCCGTCCGCGACATAAAACTGAAAAAGCGCGTGACAGGGCGCCAAACGCATGTCCGGCAATGATGCGACGTTCCAAGACGAGACCACGAGCCGCCGGGAATCGGGATCAGTGCGAATCGCCTGGACCACGTCTTTTATCTGGTCGATGGCGCCTCCATTGGGTGCCGGCCAAGATCGCCACTGCGCCCCATAGATCGGACCCAGGTTCCCTTTCGGATCGGCCCACTCGTCCCAGATATGGACATCGTGCTCCTGTAGATAACGAATATTGGTGTCCCCCTTGAGGAACCACAAGAGCTCATGGATGATGGACCGTAAGTGCAGGCGTTTGGTGGTTACGAGCGGAAAACCATCGGCAAGCGGGAAACGCAGTTGGTAGCCGAAGACGCTCTGCGTCCCGGTCCCGGTACGGTCGTTTTTTGCGACCCCGTGGTCCAAGACGTGGCGCATGAGTTCGAGATATTGACGCACACAGCTAGTGTACCAGGAGCCACCGGTCATGATCTATGTTAACGAAAGCCCGCAGCATGGGCGGGGGGTCTTTGCGGACGTCTCGATCCCAGCAGAGACGGCCCTAATCACGTTTCGTGGGCCTCTTTTGCGGCGCACAGAGCTCGACCCCCGGGATTATCACCTCCAAATAGGCGATGACCTGTATCTGGGCCCGTCAGGCGAGGCCGATGATTACGTCAACCATTCCTGCGCCCCGAATGCTGGTTTTGTCGAAGGCCTTACTCTTCGCGCCTTGCGAGACATTGCGGCGAACGAGGAGATCACCTGGGACTATTCCTGCGCAATCGATGAGGCCGACTTTTTGGGGTTTCCTTGCGCCTGTGGCGCGCCTGACTGCCGCGGCACGGTCCAGTCCTTTCGTTACCTGACACCTGCGGTCCGGGAGCGCCTGCGGCGCTGGGCGCTCCCTTATCTACGTGATCGGTATCGCTAACGCACCCAGGCTCTAGGCCCCGGTCGGCTGAGTTTTTGGTAGCAGCGAGCCATCCGGAGATCGGCTCCGTTCCTCGGACACGGTTTTAATCCTTAAAAGAAGTGTGCCAGGGGCCCCTTCAGATCGTCCTTTGGTAAGGCGCTTAATCCCTGCCCCTGCCCTAAGGCACAAAAAATATATCTTGCATTACCTAGGCCTAGTGCGCGATATAATGCGCGCCGGAGCGCTTGCTCCTTCCACATACTCTCGAGGACTACGATGAAAAAGGTTTTGTTTGTCTCCGCCGTTTTGTTGGGGCTTGTTGGCTGCCATAAGGCTACGAACTCCAGCGCACCCGCAGCGACTGCCAATTCCAGCGCGCCCGCAGCAACCGCCGCCCCCGCCACGCCTTCGTCTACAACCGGAGCAGCTGGTAGCAGCACAGCCGCCCCGACCAGTGGTGCCGCCACCGGCACTTCATCTGGCACCCAGTCGCCCATCGGCCAACCGTCTTCCGCAACGAAGGGGGCCGCGAGCTGATAAGGCCCGCGTGATTGCTGGGGTTTTTATAAAAGAAGCGCACTGAACCACAAGGTTGCGCACGGTCGTATCACTCAAAGAGCGCGTTGTGATGCGGCCTGTAAGGTATTTGCGAGCAGGGTGGCGACCGTCATCGGCCCTACACCACCTGGCACTGGCGTGATCCATCCTGCTCGTTTTTGCGCCTCCTCGAAATCAATATCCCCGACTAGGCGACCACTAGCCAGTCGATTCATGCCAATATCGATCACAATTGCACCGTCTTTGATCCAGTCCCCCGCGATAAGATTGGGCTTCCCGACAGCAGCGACCAAGATATCGGCCGCCATGACGTGGGCACGCAGGTCGGTCGTGAACCGATGACAGGTAGTGACGGTGCATCCGGCCAGGAGCAGTTCAAGCCCCATCGGCCGCCCCACATGGTTTGAGGCCCCGACAATGACGGCGTGCAAGCCGCGAAGATTGACACCGGTGTGGCGCAGGAGCGTCATCACGCCAGCTGGCGTGCACGGACGCAGCGCGGGGCGACGCACAGCCAACCGGCCGACGTTGTAGGGATGAAAACCATCGACATCCTTGCTGGGCCGAATCCGTTCGATCAGCGGTTCCGATCGCAATGGGGGTGGTAGGGGGAGCTGAATCAGGATGCCGTCGATGGCCGGGTCGTCATTCAAGTCATCGACGAGTTGCAAGAGACTTGCCTCGCTCGGGGCGGCCGCCATTTTATGGGAAACGGAGCGAATGCCGACCCGCTGGCAGGCCTCGGTTTTATTGCGGACGTAGATCTCGGATGCGGGATCTTGGCCGATCAAAACAACGGCAAGGCTTGGGGCGCGCATACCGGCTCTAAGCCCTTTATCGACCTCGTCTTTGATATCCGCCAAGAGATCGGCGGCAATCTGTTTGCCATCTATGAGGCGCGCACTCATCCTTGCCCTGTATGATTTATGGGAAAGGCGCATCATCCCATGCCCTACGGGCTCGGCCAAGTGCTCTGGCGTAAACCCATGGCTTATTTGGGGATATTTTGCGCCTGAAGCGAAAGGCTTGGCGCCTAGCACCAAGGCGTGTAGGGTTAGTAGCCTACGAAGGACACCCCACCTTAAACGGTGGGGTGGTGGGCGTCGCCGCTGACTGCCGAAAATTGAGGTGGGGCGGTGGCGTTGACGGGGAGGGGTGGGCCCGCGTATATTCCTTGCCCTTCGCCGGAATCGGACGAAGGCATCGGGGTATAGCGCAGCCTGGTAGCGCACCTGCTTTGGGAGCAGGGTGTCGGGGGTTCGAATCCCTCTACCCCGACCAACAGGAGCGAGGCGCCCGTAGCTCAATGGATAGAGCAACGGCCTTCTAAGCCGTTGGCTGCAGGTTCGATTCCTGTCGGGCGCACCATTCCCTGCGAAAAGAGTTGTATGGTGAGCGTAGCTCAGTTGGTTAGAGTCCCGGATTGTGATTCCGGTTGTCGTGGGTTCGAGTCCCATCGCTCACCCCAATTTATCAATGACTTATGTGTTCTTCTTAATGAAGAATATAGGGTGCCGGTACACTGGCGGAACACTCAAGTCGGCGCAAAGTGTACCGGACGACCTCCTGAAAATCCCTTTAAAGAGAGCCAGATAGAGCCAAAAACGCCCATGGTGTGTCGGTTTTCGTGCGTGAGTTGTCGTGCGGTGGCCGCCCGTAGTTCTCTCGTGATCGGGGCGTCTCTGTCGGTAAGCGGGATGTAAGAGGGGATGCTAACGGGTATGGCGGGCGCTTCATGGATTGGGGCCGCGTCCTCAACGCTTCCCTTTTAAGTGCATAGCCTTGTGATCTTTTCGTGCGCAGATAAGCCAGAAGCTCCTGTGGCCGCGCGGCGAGTTCCTCAAAGTGGCACGATAAGGTTTGTTCGTGGGATTACTGCGGGCACAACCGCTAGTGCGGAGATAAGGGCCCCAGCCGTTTCCTGGGGCCCTCACTCCTCTCCAGTAGGGTTCCTTCCTCTATCCGTATATGTCCCAGAAAACGCAAGACGTTCGTCATGCTGGCTTATTTGACAACAGATCGTATGTTGGCATGATAATTCACATGAAAGCCGTGCGGATCAGCCGTTTCAAGGATGTGACTGCCCCAATGGCGAGTTGATCGAGATGGTAGCCTGGCGATTACCCGAGCCGGCGCCGCCTTGCTCTCATCCCTTCAAGTACCGGCTCGTTTACGTGGTGGAGGGCGAACGGGTGATTGGCTTCGACAATGA
>Ga0307375_10000845_pt1 | contig 35699 bp, 43 predicted proteins | sample TR1MG_FD_202531 | JGI IMG/M metagenome (GOLD analysis project Ga0307375, IMG submission 202531) | Soil microbial communities from Risofladan, Vaasa, Finland - TR-1 | ecosystem: Environmental > Terrestrial > Soil > Coastal area > Acid sulfate soil | place: Finland: Risofladan, Vaasa | collected... | reverse complement strand
CTCCAAGCCATCTCAATCACTCCCGCGCTCGCTACGCTCGCGCGGAAGTGTAAAGGATGTCTTGGGACACCCTGTAAAGGATGTCATGGGACTGAACAAACTGCTGGCAGATATGGGGCACCCTCAAGCTAGAAGGACAGATGCGGGCCACCTGCCTACTTTCCACCACGGAAGACGCTTATCTCACTTCCTACCGTTATCACTGCGGTTGGTCCTACTGACGAAACCCTTGGTGGAATTGAGAGCATGGGGAGAGAATTCTTGCTTGCCTGAATCGAAGGCCAAGGCACTACAAATTGAGAATCGTTGTTGCTTGTTGCAAGCAAACGGAGGCTATGAACGAAATGATCCGGATTGGCCGATTCAATACTGAACCAAATCGGATGAGCGTAGATACTTTCCAGCGCCATCCATTTTCGGTCTATCGATTCTGCGATAACACCGGTTGGCCCGTAATTATCGAGCGCGATCTTCCTTTCCATATGCCCGTCGATTGCGTTGATGATTTCGACTCCATCCCCGGAATGATGACCTGTTGAGTCCCTGCTGCCATCAGGGGCGGCCATGATTTCCTTATCGTTGATAAATCGCGCGACTACTGATCCGTGCGCCTTCCGCTTGCCAAGCCAACTCTTCGGGAATGCGAACCCTACTGACACAGTCCGGATCATTTCTCCTGTACGAGAACTCACGATAGCAACATTTGAAACACCACCGTTGTTGTACGTGCTTAAATCCGGCATAGCCGCAAGTTGCGCATCCGCAGAGAACGACTGTGGGGCAACGGCGGAGCGCCAGCTTGCAAAACTACCCCCCGATGGAATGCTGTAAACCACGGTATAGAACTGCTGTCCGTCTCGTTCATATGTGACGGCTATAAGTGAGTTGGACGGCAAGAGAATCTGGTTTGGAAAGCCAATGTCTGATCCAGGAGTTTTAACCGAATAACGGATTGAGCAATTGGCCGCGTCGACAATCCACACCTGTCGAAGTCCCAAAACGACAATACTTTTTTGGTCTGCAGTAAACTTTACGTCCAATGGGCCAACAACAAAGACATCGGAATTCTGCTCACTTCTGGCCACTTCAGTGCGTTTGATCAGCCTATCGGCGTGAATATCCCAAATCGCGATCCAAAGCTCGTTGTAAACAGGCGTGGCGGTCGACTTTATCGCAACGCCATACAGAATAGCGAGACGCGAAGCATCTGGAGAAATATCGGTAGCGACGATGATCGTCTTCTCACTATTCGTAGCGAGCATGCCGTTACTGATTGTCGATGCCAATTGTAAGACAGGTATCTTCTGCGCTCTCGCATAACCAATTGTAAGAGGTAACACGAGGACAATCACCGTTACGATATTTCGAATCTTTGTCTTAGCAGCCATGGGCACTCCTGAAGAGCACATCGGCGATGAAATGCCAAATGGCTCCAAATGGTGAGTAGCCATAAGCAGAATCTATATGCGCTGTGAACTGGAATCCCGTTTGTCCGTTGATGGTGACTATCCCCGTTGGATTTATGTAGGGGTCGCCACCCGGATTACAACCCCCGCCGGGTACAATTATGCGCAGAGACGGACCTATGCCGGTGAAGTTTGGCGAGAATCGTCCACAATTCCCCGGACTCGTCGATCCAGTATAGCCCGCCGCAAAAAAATTAAAATTGTAGGCGCCATTGCGCCATCCTGCCCCATATGTTAGGTCATTCAGGCCAGCAGTTGGTCCTTCATATGTTGCGTTTGTGCCAAGAGCGTTGTTGACGGCAGCCTGAACCTTCTGCTGACAACCTTGCCCCTTCGGTGTCAAAGACGCACGGTTTGCGGGCTTCCCGCCGACTCTGCCCCCCTGTTCCCCGAATCCGCCCAGGAGGCCAGTCGGTCCTGTTGGGAACCAGAATCCACCACCAGTGTCGCCTTCGTAGGGCGATAGATAGCCAATTACGTCAACAGTGGTCAACACCTTAGGAAGGCCAAGAAACTGCCCCAGCGGATCTATCATGCTCAGTGGGTTGTTCCCCACATACGCATACCGATTCCAACTTTGCGGATTTACCGGATTTGCCGCTCCCATGCCCAGCGGGTTGGGGCTGATCCAGCGCCCCTGCACCGACGACTGTTCGCGGTAGAGGAAGTCGTAGAGGCCGGAGGCTGTGTCCTGGTTCTGGCCGGTGAAGGATAGGTCCGCCGTTCCGTACTGGTTGTAGGGTTCGCCGTACGGCGCGTACGAAACGTCGGAATACACAGTCTGACTTGTGGTCGAGGCCAATCGCGAACTCCCCATCCAGTCGGCATGGCGGTAGTGGTCCAACAATCCCGAAGAGTTATACACCACCACGGCCCAGGCAGGTAAGGCCACGAAAGCCTTACGAGGGTAAAGGTAGTTCGTAATTCTATATATAGCTACCAGCTATAAGCGACGAACCCACGTCTGCCAACGGAAGGCAGATATGGAGCACCCTCAAGCAATCGTAATCGATGCAACATGAGGCACCTGGTCGAAAAGAGGTTTCGGAAGTGTCAAAGGTTTTGAAAGACCAAAGCTTAAAGACAAAAGACAACAACAAAAGCCCCACGTTATCGCCCAATAGATTGGCGCGAACGTGGGGTTTTCGGTATCAATCTAGAGCGGAAAAGTCAGTTAAATGCGCGCGTTGTGGAAAAGAAGAGAAAACGAATCAAGACAGAATGGAGCGTGCGACTCGCTCCCGTTTTGGCCAGAGTTCGGGATTGCAACTGGCGGCGAGGAGATCATTGCGGGGAAGGTCATTGCGACGGCGGGAGCAGCCGTACACTCGTCGTGACTGGAGACTGCAACAATGGCTGAACGTGATGGCGAGATGATTCTGCTGGTGGAAGACGAAGACTTTGTGCGGAGCGTGACGAAGGAAGTTCTGGAGATGGAAGGCTACCTGGTGCTGGAAGCCAGGGACGCGCAAGAGGGGCTGGAGATTTTTGGGAAGCATGGCAGCAAGATCGACCTGTTGCTGACGGACGTGGTGATGCCGGGGATGAACGGCAGAGACCTGGCGGCGAAGCTCGTAGGGCGGAACCCACTGCTGAAAACGATCTTCATGTCGGGCTACACGGACAACGCAATCGTGCGCAAGGGCATGGTGGACGAACGGGTTCGATATCTGCAAAAGCCGTACACGCTGGATGGATTGAACGACCTGGTGCGCCAAGTTCTGGATTGTCCGACGGCGACACCGCTGGACGTGTTGACGCAGACTTCGATGACGGCGACGGGGCGGGCGCCGCTATCGTAGATTGGGCGAAAGGATGACGATGTCGATGCGGCGATTCTGCGCGCGGCCTTCGTTGGTGGTATTGGGCGCGACGGGATGGAACTCGGCGTAGCCGGCGGCCGAGAGACGCTGGGGAGAAAAGTTGTATCCGGACATGAGCAGCTTGATGACCTCAGTGGCGCGCGAGGTGGAGAGCTCCCAGTTGGAAGAGAACTGTGCGTTGTGAATGGGCACGTTGTCGGTGTGGCCCTCGATGCGCAGACCGCAATCGGCTTCACGCAACACTTCAGCGACCTGGCTGAACGCCGGACGGGCGTCGGGGCGAATCTGCGCCGATCCACTGTTGAAGAATCCAACTTCACGAAGACTGATGATGACGCCGTCGGGTCCCTTACGGACGTCGACGGCGTGTTTGCGAATTTCCTCTGCAAGACGGGCGGCGACTTGCTGGCGCATCTTTTCGGTAGCGGCCTCGCGCTCGGCGATGCGGTTCATTTCCGCGACGTTGGCGATTTCTTCGGCACGCGGCTTGGCGGGAGCGGCGCGGGGAGGGGTGGCGCGATTGACGGCCGGACCGATGGAACCTCCCTGGAAAACACCAAGCTCCTGAAAAGCGTTCTCGATGGAGGCGGCGAGCTGGCCCATCTTGTTTTTGTCGACCTGTGACGAGGCGTAGAGGACGACGAAGAAGGCAAAGAGCAGAGTGATGAAATCGGCATAGGAAACCAACCATCGTTCGTGGTTGGCGTGCTCGGGTTTCTTCTTCCTGCTCATGATTGCTCGTCCTGGGGTTTGGCCTTGGCGACCTCTTCGTCCTGGATGAAGCCAAGCAACTTGCTCTCGAGCATGCGTGGGTTCATGCCTTCGAGAATGGAGATGACGCCTTCAAGCGTCATTTCGCGCAGGGACTGGCTGTGGCGCATGCGCACCTTGAGCTTGCCGGAGACGGGAAGAAAGAACAGGTTGGCGGCGCCGACGCCGTAGATGGTGGCGACAAAAGCCACGGCGATGCCGCGCCCGACCTCATCGATGTTCTGCAAGTGCTGCATGACCTGGATGAGTCCGAGGACAGCGCCGATGATGCCGATGGTCGGTGAAAATCCGCCGGCAGATTCGAAGACCTTGGGAATGTCCTCCTCGTGTTCGGCGAGAGCGTCGAGCTCGAACTCCATCATCTTGCGAAGTTCCTGGGGCTCGGTGCCGTCGATGGCGAGCATGAGGGACTTACTGAGGAACGGATCAGTGATGCCCTTGAGGTCGGAATCGAGCGAGACGATGCCGTCACGGCGCGCCTTGTTGGCATATTGCACCAGCTCGGTGATCTTGGCGCCGGCAGTGTTCTGGGGTTCGACGATGACGTACTTGACCTGCTTGAAGGCGGAGAGGACGGTTTTGAGCGGGAACTGAAGCATGACGGCACCCAAGGTTCCGCCGAAGACGATCATGGCGGCGGTGGGCTGGATGATCTGACTGAGTTTCCCGCCTTCAATGAGCAGCCCGGCGAGGATTCCGCCGATCCCAACAAAGATTCCGATGATGGTGCTCTTATCCACGCGATCTCCCGATTAGTCCTGATCCTGTTCTTCTGAAACGTCCAGTGTGGGAACCGGTGGGGAAGCCGGTGCGACGCCGAGCAGCACGGTCCTGCGGAAGTCGATGATGCGCTGAAGAATCTCTTCGGAGCTTTCGCAGACGACGAGCTTTTCGCCGGTGACAAGAGTGAGGACGGTGTCGGGCGCCTGCTCGACGAACTTAATAAGGTCGGCGTTCACCGCCAACTTCTTTCCGTTTAATCGAGTCAATTCAATCATGGCGGTCAGGAGGCAATGTGATGGTGAAATGCCTTCAAGAGAGGTATCGGCAGAAAGGGGCTGGCGCTTGAAGGGGAGATAAAGAAGTTACTGAGCTGGTGGAGCTGCTAAAGCTGCCAAGACAGAAGAAAGGTGGAGATCCTTATTAAAGGAAGTATTCAGTGATGGACTAAAGCCCTGCGGGGGGATGCCGATAGTGTGTTTGACAACATAGAGGTTCCTGCCGGAGGGGCGTAAAGGCTGCGGGCTTGCAGCCGCCCGCGACCGACGGCAAATCGCGGAACCCCATCTTGAAAGGAGCTTCCATGCCGCTGAGCATACTGAACAACATCGCTTCGTTGGCAGCTCAGAACCAACTCTCCATGACGGGCGCGTCGCTGCAGAAGACCTTGTTCCGTTTGTCTTCAGGCTCGCGCATCAATTCCGGCGCGGACGACGCCGCCGGCCTGGCGATTGCGGATGGGTTGCGCGCAAACGTCACGGCTCTCTCGCAGTCCGTGCGCAATGCAACGGACGGCACCGGCAAACTGCAAGTGGCCGACGGAGCGCTGGGACAGGTAACCACGTTGCTGAACCGCGCCGTCACCCTGGCGACTGAATCCGCCACGGGCACGATGTCGTCTTCGCAGCGCACAGCCCTGAACGCCGAATTCACGCGGATCAAGGAAGAAATCGACCGCATCGGCAACAACACGACCTTCAACGGAACGAAGATCTTCACCACCGGCACGGACACGGACAAGAACTCCATGGCCGGCGCCACGGCAGGCGTCGCACTGGGCGACTCGCTGACCGACGGCGATACGTTCACGGTTACCGCCGGCGGCAAGACGTTCAGCTACACGGCCAGCACCTCGAAGGTGGCCGATTTAGTCAATGCGATCAACGCGGACACTACGGTGGGTGCGAAGGCGTACCTGGATGGCACGGGCGCCCTTGTTCTGACCGATCCGCAGGGACGTGGCGACCTGGCTGTCGATACCAGCGATGCCAACGCGATGACCGATTTCGGTGCGTTTGCCAACCCGACCGCCACGGTTGCAACCGCGACCGACATCTTCCTGAGCGATTCGGGCAGCGCCAGCGCGAGCACGATCTCGGTGACGATCGGCGCATTGTCGAAGAGCGCGATGGACTACGGTGCATCGAGCGTCGACATCAGCACCGACGACCTGACTTCTGCGACCAACGCCCAGTCGGCGTTGACGAAGATCAACCAGGCGATTGCCAACGTTGCCGGACGTCGCGGCGACATCGGCGCAGCCATCAACCGGCTCTCTACGGCCACGAACGTGATGAACGCGCAGATCCAGAACCTGTCGCAGGCAGAGGACGGAATTCGCGCGGCCGACATCGGCGAAGAAGTGGCCAACATGACGAAGTTCAACATCCTGAACCAGACCGGCATTTCGGCCCTGGCACAGGCGAACCAGATGCAGCAGAGCGTGCTTACTCTGCTTCGGTAGTGGTGAGTGGGCAGACGGTAGGTGGGGCGCTGAAAGGCGTCCCACCGTTTTCCCATTGTGAAAAGAATTCCGGAGGTGATTTATGCGGATCGACCTAGTTTCACAGGCGGTTCCCGACCCCGCGCGTGCCCCGGCGCAGGATGCGAGTTCTTTAACAACTTCGGAAGTTCGCATGCATACAGATCAGGCGGAGCACCCCGTCCCGGCCGCGGCGAACGTGGAAACGCAAACGGAAGGAAATACTCCGAAGCGCGAAAGAGTGGTCACGGAAGACGGAAAGCACGAGGTGTACCGGGTGATTGACCATACGGGCAACCTGGTTTACCAGATTCCGTCGGAACAGGTGCTACAAGTGGCGGATTCGATTGACCAGATGATCGAAAGCAGCGGGACAGCAGAGGAAGCGGCATCAGGACGAGAAGTGGATGTGCGTTCGTAGGGAAAGTGCCGGGTAGCGGGATACGCCGTCCAGAGATTCGCTTCAGGAGGAGCCATGGCAACAAGTGTGGGATCGACAGCCACTCTTTCGGGATATAGCGCCGGCACGGGCATCGACGTACAGGGAACAGTGGACCAGATTTTATACGCGGAGCGCGCGCAGGAGCGGCAATGGCAAGCACAGCAGCAGACGCTGGCGGACCAACGCACCGCACTACAGGACTTGCAGAGCAAGCTCGCGTCGTTTGAAGACAGCGTGAACGCGCTGAAGGACTATTCGGGAGCCCTGGGAGCGTTGACTTCGACCTCGTCGGACAGCGGCGTGGTGACGGCGACGGCAGATCGCACGGCGCTGGCGGGAATCCATAGCGTGACGGTAGACAAACTGGCGACGACATCGTCGGTGTACTGCGATCCGCTGGCGTCAGCGAGTTCGACGTTCACGACTACTCCGCTGGTGCTGGCGATTGGCGGAGGACCGCAGGTCTCGATCAATTTTGATGCCGATCACAACACGCTGCAAGGCGCCGCGGACTTTATCAACAGCGGCGACTACGGCGTGACGGCCAGCGTGATCAGTGACATCAACGGCTCGCGGCTGGCGCTGGTGAGCAAGCAGAGCGGCACGGCCGGAGATATCCAAGTAGTGTCGGGTCCGCCGGAGATGAGCTTCCATGTGGGAACGGCAGCACAGGATGCGGCACTGACGGTGGATGGCGTGAGCCTGGTGAGTTCGACGAACACGCTGACAGGCGCGTTGCAGGGAGTGACGCTGCAACTGACGGGAGAGTCGGCCGGGCGCACGGTTTCCGTGGGAGTGGCCAACGATACGGACAAGGCGAAGCAGGCGATCGCGGATTTTGTTTCGAACTACAACACGTTGATAGGCGCGATCAATTCGCAATTCACCTACGATGAAGCGAAGCAATCGGCGGGAGTGCTGGCGGGCGACGCCTCGGTGCGCGGGATGCAGTCGACGCTGCTCTCGGCAATGTCCTACGCGGTGGTGGGGAATCCGAACCTGACAACGCTGCGTTCGGTCGGCGTGGAAATGAACGACGACGGCACGCTGGCGGTAAACGAAGAAGTGCTGGACCAAAACCTGGCGACACACTTCAGCGACGTGAAGAGCTTCTTCCAGTCCACGGACATCAACGGATTTGCGCGTTCGCTGGGCGACACGCTGGACGCGATGACGGACAGCACGCAAGGACCGCTTTCGCTGGACCTGAACGGCCTGGACAGCACGGACAAGATGCTGTCGCAGCAGATCGACGATTTTGAACAAAGGCTGACACTGAGACAGCAGACACTGATGGATCAGTACAGCAAAATTGACACGACGTTACGGCAATTTCCAACCATACAGGCACAACTGACCGCACAACTAGGATCCTTGAAATGAATACACCGAATCCCGATCATGCTTACCGCGAGGCGTCGGTACGTAGCGCAGACGCCGTTGAACTGGTCATCATGCTGTACGACATCGCGATCGCCGATTTGCGGAGGGCGATTGAAGCGGCGACGAACGGCGACATCGAACGGCGGACGCACGAGATCCGGCACGCGATGCTGGTGCTGGAGCAGTTGCAGGGCACGCTGAACATGGAGCAGGGCGGCGAGACGGCACGAAGCCTCGACCGGCTCTATAGCTATATTCGCGGCAAATTGCTGGAGGCGCAGATCAAGTCGGCGGTGCCGATACTGGAAGAGCAACTGGGATACATGCTTTCAGTACGCGACGCATGGAAGCAGGTACAACCGCGGGCGTCCGTCGAGATGGAGGAGTCGCTTGCGCCGCTGCCGTCAGCATCGAATGAGGGCACGGCGTCGCACTGGAGCGCATAGCCATGGAGATGGAAAAGACATTGCGCGAAGCGAACCTGCGGTTCCACGCGTGGCTGCACGTGCTGAATGCACGTCCACTGGGAGAAGGGTTGCAAGTGGGAGACCTGGCGCAGTTGATGGGAATCCTGCGGTCGGTGGTGGATGTGGAAGGGTTCGAACAACTCGGGCCAGCCTCGAAGGGCGAGGCGCTGGAGGAATACCGGCGTAACCTGGAACGGGTTCGCGACACGCTTGACCAGCACGAATCCATACTGCGGGCAGAGAAGGCGCGGCTGGGCGTGGAAGTCGAGCGACTTTCGAGCATGGACGCCTGGGCAAAGAGCGCAAGAGAACTGATGTAAAAAGCAGAAAGTGAAAAGTAAAAAGTACGAAGTGAAGCAAACCTACCCTTCGCTGCGCTCAGGATAGGCATCCGAAGGAAAGTTTCGAGTGTTGAGTTTCAAGTTTCGAGAGTTCTGCCTCCCACCCTTCGCTGCGCTCAGGATGGGGCACCCGCAGATCTTCCTTAAGCAGTCCTTCCTATTTCAAATAATCCAAGAGACTGAGATTAGAGGTCTGGCCGAAGGCTGAAAGCGTGGCCTCGCGGGCGAACTGCGCGTTACGCAGGGCGGAGATGGCGGCGAGCGGATCGCTGGAGATGAGGTCATTTTCCTTGGTGGTCATCTGGAGCTGATCGGAACGGAGAAACGATTCGTCGTTGTCGAGCTGCGCCAGGGTGTTGCCATAGGGAACGCGCGCGGCGGTGACGTGATCAAGCGCGGTGCGGAGATCGCCGGTGGCGGCCTCAATGCCGCCGACATCATTGGCGCGCAGCGACTGAATGAGATCACCAAGAGCGCCGAAAAGATCCGCGCCGGGGGACGAGAAAATCTGATCGCCCGGAGTATTCATGTCGAGAGAACGGTTTTCGCCGATCTGGACGGAATTGCGATTCGAATTTCCGGCATACGCAAAACCGGACGGAGAAGTAGCGTCGGCGACGAACGGCTTCTCATTGATGGCGGTGCCCGCGAAGAGAAAGCTGCCGGCGAAGCTGGTGTTGGCGAGGCTGAGTATCTGGTCGCGAACACCCTCGATATCGTCGGCCATGGCGGAACGTCCGGAAGGGGATTGGGTGCCGTTGGCGCCTTCCACCGCGATGGAAAGACCATGCTGAAGCGCAAGCACGACGGAATTCAGAGTGGAGTCAGCGGTGCTGAGAGTGGCGCGAACGGTGCTGATGTTCTGAAGGTACTGGTCGTCGGCGCTGCTGCGAGCCCGAACGCCGACCATGGTGGCCGAAGCAGCGGGATCGTCCGACGGTTTGTTCACGCGTCTTCCCGAAGAGAGTTGCAGCAACGCATCGTCTTCCTGCGCCTTGACCTGGGTAAGCTGGGTGAGCATGTTGCCGGTGTTGTCGGGGTTGAGACGAATCATCAGTTCCTCCCGAGATTGATGGCCTGCTCGGTGAGGTCGCTGATGACGCTGACGACACGAGCGGCGGCCTCATAGGCGCGTTGGAAGCGAATGAGGTTGGCGGTTTCCTCGTCGAGCGAAACGCCGGAGATGGCTCCGCGCTGATTGTCGAGCTGCTGGAGCATGAGGTCGCCGGAGTCGCTGGCAGCCTTGGCGTTGGCGACGGAAGTTCCGGCCTGGAAGACGATGCCGGCGTAGTAATTGCCAGGTGTCGATCCGTCGATGATGGCGCCGTTTTGAAGTGCGATCAGGCCCGCGAGATTGCGACTGTCGCCGGCGGCGCCGTCGGAACTGGCGGCGAGCAATGAGGGATCCTGAATGGCGAGGCCCATGGAAGCAGCCGCACCCTGGGTAGCGGCAATCGGCTGGAAGAGGTCACCGCCGGCGTCGCCATTGGAGTCGAAGCCCGCCGCGTGCGCGGTATTCATCGCATCGGTGAAGGACTTGGCAAAGGTGTCGAGCTGGGAGAGCAATGGCGCAATGTGATTATCGCGGGCATCGAGCAGGCCGCCGATCTGACCATACTTCAACGTGGAAGTAATATCACTGCCCTGCGAGTAGATGGCAACCTTGCCGGAGGCGTCGAGCTGGGGATCGAGGGTGAAGGCCTTGCCGCCGACGACGAGCGGACTGCCATTGGAAGTGGACAAGGTGAGCCCCTCGGTGTCGTCCATGACGGAGACGTCAACCAATCCGGCAAGCTGGCGAATGACGACATCACGCTGATCTTCAAGCGCGCCGCTGTCCTGGCCGAGCTTGATCTTGGCGCTGATGTTCTGGTTGAGGGCGGCGATCTGCTGGGTCAGTTGGTTCACCTGGGTGACAGCTTGCGTAATGCCGCGGTCAGCCTGTTGCTGCGCGTCGACCAGATTATTGGCCGTGGTTTGCACGGCGTTGGTGAGATTGCCAGCGGCGGTGAGCACGCCCGTACGCAGACCGGTGTTTGAAGGATCAGGCGAGAGAGCCGAGAGCGCGTTGAAAAAATTGTTGAGCTCGGCACCGATAGTGCCGTCGCCGTCGGTGAAATACTGCTCGACCGGCTCCATGGCGTTGACCAGGGAATTGCTGGCGCTTTGCTGCTGTGTCTCGTCGAGGATGCGCAGTTGGAGAACGCGATCGCGAATGCTCTCGATTTTTTCGAGATGGACGCCGCGCGGCTCGGTGTAGGAACCGTTGAAGACAGGCTCGTCCTCCTCGAGGACGACGCGCCGGCGCGAGTAGCCGGGAGTATTCATGTTGGCGATGTTATCGGTAGTGGTCTCCACGGCGGCTTGTTGCGCCAGGAGAGCGCGCAACGAGATGGATAAACTTCCGAAGAGGCTCGACATAATTCACCTGGCAAGCGGCGCGGGACGGTTGCCGAGCGCGGGCATTGCCGACTCCTGCTGGTCTGAAAGAAACCTGATGGTGTTGATGGCCGCCTGTACGGAGCGGCGCGCACGCGTGAGCAGCGAGACATAAAGGAGGACGGCCTGACGAAGTTCGCCGCCGTCCGAATCAATTTGAAGACCGGGGGAAGAAGGGAAACCGGCATTGAGGTTGCGCAGGCGCTCACAGAGCAACTGGTGACTGCATGTGCAGCGCTCGAGGCGAGCCAGGTCTCCGGCGACGATTGCCTGCTGAGCGTCGCGCAAAGCCTCGATGAGCGAACGCACGCATTCGGCGCGCTCAAGAGATGTTTCGCGCGCGTCGGAAGGCGACTCGAGGCTGGACGGCTCGGACATGATTAACGCATCCCAAACAAGGATGTCATCATGGCGCTGGCGACACCGGCCGGCTCAACGGCATATTGGCCGGAGTTGACGAGCGACCGCAGTTGCTCGACGCGGTCCGAACGAATTTCAGGAGCGGCATCGAGTGCCGCGCTGATGGACTGCGAAGTGTCCGAACTGAGCGAAATGCCGGCATCGTCGCCGGTCTTGGCGCGAGATGCGCGCTGACGCTCGGCCTGTTTCAGGTTCGAGCTTCTCTCTATGTCCTGTGCGGCTGGCGTTTGAAGGTCGATTCTCATGGTAGAGCCCCTATACTCCCCTGCAATCCAATATCGACAATCCGTTAGAAACCTTTAATCTCCGAAATACTTTTTCTTGCTCATTCCAAACATCGGCAGCGTGAATGGCGGTCTTTATGGCTGCCGAGGTTACGTTGGTGCCGGTTCGGATGCCTTGGACTCCGCGGGCTGAGCAGCTTCAAGTCCGTGCAGCAACATCTTGCGGATGCCCAGGGCGTCGTTGCGCGCAAGGGCGGCGCCAAGCGCCTGTGCGCCCATTCCCGAAAAAGATTCGCCGGCGGGATCGCTGACTTCTCCGGGCGAGGCGAAAGTCTCCTGCATCTTCTGAATGCACTGGGAGAGGAGGATGCCCTGGAAGTCGGAGACTCCCTGTTCCATCTTCTTTCTATCGCCGCGTGCGTGAGCCATGAGATTGGCTTCGCCCTGAGGACGAAGAGTTTCAATGGCGGAAAGCTTCGTGGCGAGAATGTCGCTCATTACAGAACCTCCAGTTCGGCTTGCAGAGCGCCGGCAGCTTTGAGCGCCTGCAGGATGGAGACAACATCGCGCGCGGTGGCGCCGATGGATTGCAGTCCGCTGACCAGTTGCTCGACAGTGGCGCCCTCGGATAACTCGACGCGACGTACGGGAGAATCCTGCGCACGGACGGTCTGCTGCGGGACGACGACAGTGTCGCCAGTGCGGCTCATGGGCTGCGGCTGCGAAACCTTGAACTCGGTGGAGACTTCTATGCTGAGGTTTCCGTGAAGAATGGAAACAGCGCTGAGGCGGACATCCTTGCCCATAACGATGGTTCCGGTACGCTCGTTGACAACGACACGGGCTGGCGGGTGAACGGAGACACTGAGCTCCTGGACCTTGGCGAGGAACGCAGGAATAGAGTCGGCGGCCGCGACGCGCGGAGTGAGTTCGATGCGACGGCTGTCGATGGCGCTGGCAACGGGTTTGGCAAATGCCTGGTTAATCACGGCCGCGATGGTGGCGGCGGTGGAAAAATCGGAATCGCGAAGAAGTAGAGAAATTTTATCGAGGCTTTGCAACTGGATGGAAGTATCGCGCTCGACGGTGGCGCCTTCAGGGACGCGACCGACGGTGGGGTGATTGACCTGGCGAGAGTTGCCAGCCCCTCCCGCGGAATATCCGCCGACGGTAAGCGGACCTTGCGCGGCGGCATAAACCTGGCCATCGGCAGCGCGCAACGGAGTCAACAAGAGAAGGCCCCCGTCGAGTGACTTGGCATCGCCGACAGACGAAACGGTGACATCGAGACGAGTGCCGGGACGCGCAAAAGGCGGAAGCGTGGCGGTGACGAATACGCCAGCGATGTTATTGACGCGCACGGAAGCGGCGGGAACCTGCAGTCCCATGCGCTGGAGAATGTTGGCGAGAGTCTGGGTGGTGAAGATGGTCTGGCGGCGATCGCCAGTGCCGTTCAATCCGACCACGAGTCCGTATCCGATGAGAGCGTTGTCGCGGACACCTTCGACGGTGGTGATGTCACGGATGCGCACCTGCTGCGCGATGGGCACGGGAGTTTCCGCCGAAGCGAAAAGCGCAACGAGCAGCAATGACGCGAGCATGAAACGGCGCATAGTCATTTTCTAGAACCCTATGATTCGGAGAAGCAGACGGACGATGAAGTTGGGTGGACGAGTGCTGTCACTGATGACGCCCTTGCCTTTTACTTCGACTTCGAGATTGGACATCTGCGTGGAGACGACCGTGTTGTCGGAAGTAACGTCGCCGGGACGCACGACGCCGCGGAGAATGACGGTCTGGGTCTGATTGCTCATGGTGACCTGGCGGCGCGCTTCCACCGCGAGCGAGCCATTGGGAAGCACGGCGATGACTTCTCCGCCGAGACGCGTTTGCAGGCTGGACTTGGACGCGGTCTGTCCGGAACCCTGGAGCTTGGTGGAACTCTGGCCGGAGAGAAGATTTTGCAATCCGCTGACGTTTATTTTTCCCGCGAGGCCGGAGATGCCATTGGCCGTTTGAAAATCACGCGAGGTGGCGACACTGCCACTGGCCTCGGTGAGCGTCTGCTCCATGAGGATGATGGCGATGGGATCGCCAAGCTGGCGAGCCTTGTAGTCGATCAATAAATTTGTGTATATCGATGTGTCGCGCCAGAGGCTGCCGAGGGAAGACGGTGAAGACGCGGACGGAGATTGTGTCAACTGGCGGAGATACTGTTCACGCGCGTTGCTGATAGCAACCTTTTTATCGCGCGCGGCGGCGGATGCAAGCAGCAGAAGAACGATGGCGATGAACTTGAGGGTACGCATCATTGAGCGAGCTCCGAGACAAGTTGTCCAGAGGGAGTGACGAGAGCGGAGAATATGCGATCGCCATCGACGGCGCGCACGCGAATGCGATCACCGGCGCGTCCGGCATGGAGACAGACAACGGGAAGCGAGAGGCGAATACCACTGTTGATGACCGTCAGGCGAACGTGTTGTCCCTTGCGGAGCAATGGGGGAGCGGCGGGCGATTTTGCGCTGCGCACATGAGGGCACGAGTCCACGAGGGCAACGGCGAGAAAGGGAAGATGGCCGGTTTCGCCACAGCGCAATTGAAACTGCATGGCGCCACCGGTGAGAACGGTTGCGCGAAGAACCCGAACTTCACCGCTTGCACAAGGCGCGGGAGGATGGGCCTCAAGCACCACGGGGAGGACGCCGCGAGTGTCGACTCCAGGGCCGAAACAATATTCATGCACCGCTTCCGCCACGAACGGGTAGCTGCCGCGCGGCAGGGACTGCGCGCTAGTGCGCGGCAGAATGAAAGCGAAAATGAAAAGTGCAAGCAAGGCACGTCGCATGAATTACCGTCCGAGATTGTTGACTTCCTGGAACATTTCATCCGCGGCCTTGACGACACGCGAGTTTGATTCGTAACTGCGCTGCGCCATGATCATCTGAATGAATTCATCGACGACATTGACGTTGGCCTGTTCGAGCATGCCCTGTTCGATGGAACCGAGACCTTCCGATCCGCCCGGAGTGCCGACGATGGGATCACCGGAGGCCGTGGTAGGCATGAAGAGATTGCGGCCCACGCTATTGAGTCCGCCGGGATTCTGGAACATGGCGAGTTGAATATTTCCGACTTGCTGCGCCTGCGTCTGGCCGGGTTGGGTGACGGTCACGGTGCCGTCGGAACCGATGGTGATGGCCGTGGCGTCGGCGGGAATGGTGATGGCGGGTTCAAGCGCGTCGCCATCGGAGGTGACGAGGTTGCCCTGGGAGTCGAGATGAAAGGCTCCGCTGCGCGTGTAGCCAATTTCGCCGCTGGGCAGCGTGACCTGGAAGAAGCCCGGACCCTTGATGGTGAGGTCGAGCGGATTGCCGGTACTGTCAAAGTCGCCCTGCGACTGAATGATTTCCGTGGCGGCGGAACGCGCACCAAGACCAATCTGCAATCCGGCGGAGACGGTCTGCTGCGTAGCGGCAGCCCCGGGCGCGACGGAGTTCTGATACATGAGGTCCTGGAACTGGACGCGACGGCGCCGGAATCCGGCGGTGCTGGCATTGGCCAGGTTGTTGGCCACGTTATCGAGATTCATTTGCTGGGCGGTCATGCCACTGGCGGCGGTGAAAAGGGCTCGGAACATTGTGTCCTCCTAGACGCGGGGAAGGTCTTCCACGGCGGCGCGGTTTAACTCGGTGTGAAAGAGAGACATTGCTCGTTGCAATGATTCGGCGTTGCGCTGCAATCCGATGAGACCGACGGCGCTGGCGATAGCATTGACATTGGAACTCTCCAGCATTCCCTGCTGGATGCGAGAAGCGGAAGCTGGCCGCGCGGCGGCAGTGGGCGCGGAGTAGAGCGATTCGCCGGCGCTGACGAGCGGCGTGCCGGAAGGGAACTCGACGAGACGCAATTTGCCGGCGAGTGCGCCATTGGCGGAGAGCGTGCCGTCAGCACTGATGGAGATATCACCGGGAGGAACACGCACGGGGCCCTCGTCGCCGAGAACAGGGTTGCCGTCCGAGGTGATGAGTTGTCCCTGGGCAGAAACGCGGAAGTTGCCATTGCGCGTATACATGACGCCGCCGGGAGTCTGCACGGCGAAGAAGCCGGGGCCTTCAATGGCGAGGTCGAAGGGATTGCCAGTGCGCTCGATCTGTCCCTGGGCGAAATCGAGACGCGAGCCGCCGAGCACGCCGTAATCATTGACCGCGAGATTCAACATGCTGGGGGTGGCGCCGAGCTGGCTGGCAAGTTGCGTTTGAAAGGTAGTTTCCTGTCCGCGAAAACCCGCAGTGTTGACGTTGGCGAGGTTGTTCGCCACCAGGTCGAGCGCCTGTGACCTCGCAATCAATCCCGCACATGCAGCATACAATCCGCTATCCACGCCGGTTTCCTCCACGGAGGAAGAGAGCACGTTGCGCTCCACAGTGGATTGGAGGCGCCTAATGTGTGCTCAGCGGAAGAGGAGATCGGTGTGACCGCGTTCACCGGCGATGCGGAACCAGCGATACTCGCCGCAATTGACGAAGCGCAGGGACAAGGCGCGCAACTGGCGCGCGTAGCTGCGCACGATACCCGCGGCCTCGGCCGGTTCACTGGCAGTGTCGACGACGATCTCCGAGGGCGTCTGCAACTCGCGACGTGCCTCGATGTGATCCGCCAGAATGCTGTCCTCGATGAGGCAAGGGACGGTGCGAAGTCCCAGTATCTGTTCGACGGCGTAGAGCACGGTGTGGTCGACGCGCTGGCTGAAGGCGATGAACAAGCTGCTGGAGGCAGGCGCAAAATGCACGGGCAACATGCGATGGTGAAGCGACAATGCACGGGGAATGAGTTCGGCGGCGCCGGGCTGGATGCTGCCGGAGGGGAAAACGGCGCACGCCCATTGCGTGGCGACAGCGGTGGTGATAGCAGTTTCGCTGGTGGCGCGGATCTGAAGAAGGCACTCGCCGACGCGCTGACCGGTGGAGGCGTGCAACTGCAACGCCTTGCGAAGCTGGCGGCTGCTGATTTCGCCGCGTTGGAGAAGCATGAGCCCGAGGGGCATGCGATTGAGCGCGCGCACGAAGCGGCGGGTGCTGGCGGAACGCATGGCGTGAAGGGCAGTGGTGACGGAGCTCTCCAGACATTCGAGCGAGCAATACCACTCGCCGTTGAGGGTGATGCCGTCGGAGCGATGCCAAACGCTCCATGACAAGGATGCGTTCAGGTGGCGGTGGTGTGCGGCACATCGCGGGAGGATGTTGCGCTGTTGCATCCACTCTTTAATCCATCGGGCTGGAAGCACGTTCTGCATTACGAGCCTCTATTCCTGCAAGCAGGCGATCTTGTTCTGCGCGCTGGCGACTTCAGTCACGCGCAATCCGTAGTTGCCGTTGACGATGACGACTTCGCCACGGGCAATCAGTTTCTGGTCGATGAGCAAATCGACAGGTTCGTGCAACTGCCGGTCGAGTTCGATGACCGAACCGGTGCTGAGTTCGAGAATTTCCCTGAGCGGCATTTCGCGGGTGCCGAATCGCAGAGTGACGCCGAGTTCGACGTCGAGCAGCAGCGGGAGATTGCGCTCCCTGAGTAACTGATGGACGAGACTCTGCGACGCGGGAGCATCCTGCGCGGGCGCGGCAGCGGATTCGGCAGGGCTGTCCGGCGAGGTGGTCGTAAGAGATTTCGTTGGTTTGCTCATATCAATATGTTCCTTCGTCAGAGCCGCGAGGTGCGCAACTACTCATCGGCAAAGGCACGGTTTCACGCGCGGCGCAGCGCACTGCCAAGCGCACGGTCGAGGGCGTTTGGCGGAACGGCCTTGCCGGCAAGCGAAGTCTGAAGGCGCGAACGCAGCTTGACGAGTGCGAGCGAATGAATTTGCGAGACACGCGATTCGCCGATGCCGAGGACGGCGCCGACCTCCTTCATGGTGAGTTCCTCGTAGTAGTAGAGCGAGAGAACCTGTTGCTCCTTGTCTCCGAGTTCAGCGATGGCCTCGGTAAGCAATTGCTTCATCTCGCCGCGCAGGCAGATGAAATACGGGCTGTCCTCGGGGTCGCTGGGCAGGTACTCGCAGAGATCGTCGGGCTGGCCGTCGATGGGGGAGGCGGCCTGGAGACTGCCGAGGTCGAGGCCGTCAAGATCGCCAAGCAAATGCTGGAACTCTTCGAGGCTCATCTTGAGCTCGTCCGCGATTTCCTGCTCGGTGGCGCTGCGGCCAAGGACGTTGCCGAGACGCGCGGACACTTCCTCGATGCGGCGCGCCTTGCGGCGAAGATCGCGCGGGCTCCAGTCGAGTTCGCGGAGACTGTCCAAGATGGCGCCACGGATGCGGAACTTGGCGTAGGTCTTGAACTGCACGTTTTTTCCACTGTCGTACTTGTTAAGGGCATCGATAAGTCCAAGCACGCCAGCGTGCACGAGATCCTCCAGAGGGACGTGCTGAGGCAGACGGTCGTGGATATGGCGCGCGATGTAACGCACCTGTGGGAGTTGCTCCAGCAGAAGGCGATTGCGCTCCTGCTCGTCGAAGATTTCTCCATAGGCGTGTTCGACTGGGGTCATGGCATCCTCGAATCAGTTCACGTTCATTTCACGCACCCGAGCGATTGCACGGGAACGACAGGGGGTATCTCACCGGGAGACAGCACGACAACCTTCGGCAAGAAAGGTTCGAGCAGCCGGCGCAGGTGGAAACGCGCCGGAGTGTTGCACAGCAATACGGGAGTGGCGAGCGGAACCTGTTCACCGATCAAGCGGCGGAGTCCCTCGAGGACGCGCCGGACGAACGATGGCTGCAAGGCGGTCGTTGTGGTGAGAGGAAGTTGCGAAGAGAATGCCTGCGCAAGTTGCTCTTCGATCTCGGGATCGATGGTGACCACCTTCAGTTGTCCGTTTTCATTGAGCAGCGGCTTGACAAGAGCGCGGCCGAGAGACTGACGCGCGGTTTCGACAAGGAAGACGGGGTTCTTGTTGATGGCTGCCATCTCGACAAGGGTTTCGAGGATGGTGCCGAGGTCGCGAATAGAAACCTGCTCGCGCAACAACTGCTGCAATATCTTCTGCACTTCGCCAAGCGTCAACAACTTGGGAACGAGTTCCTCGATCAGCTTGGGATGAGACTCGCCGAGACGATCGAGCAGGCGCTTGGTCTCCTGGCGCGAAAGCAGTTCGTTCGCGTGCTGCTTGATGATTTCCGCAAGGTGCGTGGCCATGGCGGAAGTCTGATCGACAACGGCGTATCCGGCGGCGAGAGCATTCTCCTGCAACGGAGGAGTGATCCACTTGGCGGAGACTCCGAAGGCGGGCTCCATGGTGTCCGTGCCGGCGAGCGGAGGCGGAGAAGGCTCGGAACTGATGGCGAGCAGGCAATCCTCGCGCATCTCCCAGCGCGCAATTTCCACGCCGCGAAGAGAGATGGTGTACTCGCGCGGCTTGAGGCGGAGGTTGTCAGTAATGTGGACGGAAGGAATCACGAAGCCAAGCTGTACGGCGAGATGACGACGAAGGGCGCGTACGCGGTGGAGCAACTGGCCGCCCTGCTTGGCGTCGACGAGCGGGACCAAGCCGTAGCCGACTTCGAGCGCGAGATCGTCGAGCACGATGAGATTGTCGAGCGCTTCCTGTTGCGCGTTCTGCGAGCCGGCTTCCTTGCCGGCGGTCGCGGCGGACGATTGCGCAGCTTTTTCGTCGGCCTTGCGCAGCTTCCAGGCGAGTGCGGAGAGACCGATTGCCATGGAAAAGAAAGCAAACTTGGGGAGACCTGGAACGAGCGCGAGGCCGCACATGGTGCAGGCGGAAATCCACAGAGGGCGCGCCTTGGCGAAGAGTTGCGTGCGGAGGTCGGAGCCAAGAGTGTTCTGCGAAGAAGCGCGCGTGAGGACCATGCCTCCGGCGACGGAGACGAGCAGCGACGGAATCATGGTGACGAGTCCGTCGCCGACGGTGAGCACGGTGTAGGTCTTCAGGGCGTCGCGAAAAGGAATGTCGAGCTGAAAGACGCCGATAAGGAATCCGGCGATGATGTTGATGGCGGTGATGAGAATGGTGGCGAGGGAATCGCGCTGATTGAAGCGTGCGGCACCATCCATAGCGCCATAGAACTCGGCTTCGCGCGTGACCTGTTCGCGGCGGGAGCGAGCTTGCTCCTCGGTGATGAGGCCGGCGTTGAGATCGGCGTCGATTGCCATTTGTTTGCCGGGCATGGCGTCGAGGGTGAAGCGCGCGGTAACTTCGGCGGTACGCACGGCTCCATGGCTGACGACGATGTACTGAATGGCGATGAGTGCGATGAAGAGAACGAATCCGACGACATAGTTGCCGCCGACGACGAATTGTCCGAAGGCTTCGATGACACTTCCCGCAGCGGCCGTTCCCTCGTTGCCGTGGAGAAGAATGCGCCGGCTGCTGGCAAGGTTGAGCGAAAGACGAAAGAGCGTAAGGAGCAGCAGAAGACTGGGGAAGACTGAGAACTGGACCGGCCGCAGAACGTGCATTGCGGATAGCAATACAAGGACGGAAATCGTGATGCTGACAGCGAGCAGCAGGTCAAGCAGCATCGACGGTAATGGGATGAGCATGACGAAGACAACGGCGACGGCGGCCGATGGCACGATCCAGTCGGCCGCGGAAGTCTTGGCGATGGCTGGACTTTCACCGGGCATCAGTTCGATCTCCTTTCCGCGGCACGGGCCTGCATGCGATAGACGAAGGCGAGAATTTCGGCGACGGCGGCGTAGAGTTTGGCCGGGATGGATTGCCCGATTTCCACCGAGCGATAGAGGGCCTGCGCCAGCGGCGGATTTTCAAGAATCGGAATGCCATGCCAACGCGCAGTCTGCTTGATCTGCTCGGCGAGATGATCGCGACCCTTGGCAAGAACAACCGGGGCGGGCAGGTTTGGCCCGTATTCAAGGGCGACGGCGAAGTGGGTGGGATTGACAACGACGACGGTAGCGCGCTCGACATCCTTCAACATGCGGGAACGGCGCGTGCTGCGTTGCAGGCGACGGATGCGCGCCTTGATCTGCGGATTCCCTTCGGTCTGCTTGTACTCCTCGCGCAGTTCCTCGCGGCTCATCTTGAGGCCGTCCTCGTGCTTGAAGCGGACGATGAGATAGTCGAAACCCGACCAGGCGAGCAGGACGAGGCCGGACTTCCACGCGATTTCGAATGACGTGGCGGCAAGATGAGTGGCGAAGCCATTGATGCCCGATGGAATAAGAGTGGTGGCGGGCCACTCGCGACCAAGGACCTGCACGGCGATGTAAACGATGGCGACGGCAGGAACGAGAGACTTCAGAAGCTCGCTTACGGCGGTGATGGAAAACAACTGCTTCATCTTGCTGACGGGGCTGAGGTGGTCAAGTCGCGGAGTGAGCGACGCCGGGGCGAACACCAATCCGCCCTGTGCGAGGGAAACCGTGGTTGCGAGGAGCCATGCGGTGGCCAGCGGCAGGATGGCCCAGCGTATGGCCATCTCGGCGGTCCATGACAACAGGGGAGTAGAAACGGTGAGGTCGTGGGTGGCTGCGTAGAGCCAGACGACGCGAGTGAAATCGCGCCAGGCACCGAGCATGGAGGGAAGGTTCCAGGAGAGAACGAGGACGGCTCCGATGAGCGCGATGGATCCGCTGAGTTCGCGACTGCGCGCAATCCGGCCTTCTTCGCGGGCTTTCTGCCGCCGCCGCGGAGTCGGTTGTTCGGTTTTTCCGTCGCTAGCCAAGTAGGTTCCTCAGTGCGCCAGTCGCAAAGTAGCTTCGCAGCCGCCAATCGCACGGCTGAACGCGGATTCGAAAAATCGCGGCCAGGCGGCAAGCGCGGTAATGAGCACGACCGTGCCGAGCATCGATTTAATGGAAAGTCCGATGAAAAGTACGGGCAGATGTGGCGATGCTTTGCCGATGAGCGCGAGAGCGAGGTCGGCGAGCATGGTGGCGGCCAACGCGGGCGCGGCCAGTTGGAGGCCCGCCGTCCAAATGGAGGCCGCGGAGTGCAGGGACATTTCGACCAGGCTTCCGCGCAACACGGCCGACCCGGCCGGAAGATAGTCATAGCTGCGAGCAACGGCGCGCAGCATCCAGTAGTGGACATCAAGCCGGAGAAAAATGAGGAGAGCGATTGTCTGCTGGAACGCCGCCAGTACAGGGGTGTCAGCCTGCGTCTGCGGATCGAAAACGTTGACGAGCGAGAAGCCCATCTGTATGCCGAGGATGTGTCCGGCAAACTGCACGGCGTCAAAGATAAGGTTCATGGAGAGGCCGATGAGCAGGCCGATGATGAATTCGGAGATGACGATCTGCGTCCAGGCGGTGGAAGGAGACAGGTGCAGAGCGGTGCGGTGAGCCGGGTAGAGCAGGGCGGTCATGGAGACGGCCAGCGCGGCCTTGACCCGCATGGGCACGGAACTGCTGCCGAGAAAGGGGGCGAAAATAAACAGCCCGCCGATGCGCAGTCCGACGAACAACACTCCTCCGATAATGGTTTCAAGATCGATCATGATCAATGCATGTACGGCCGAAAATCGGAAAACAGCTGAATGGTGAACGTAACCAGCTTGCGCAACATCCAGGGCATGAGAAGCAAAGCGGCAATGGCCGCGGTCGCCAGCCGGGGAACGGTGGCCACGGTGGTTTCCTGCACGGAGGTGAGCACCTGGGCGATGTTGATGACGAGGCTGATCACAGTGGTGATGACGAGCACGGGCGCGCCGACAATAAGAGCGGCTTCGAGCGTCCGGCGACCAAGCGTGATGACATCTTCCATCGGCATAACGGTCCTAGGCGAAGCTCCGCATAATGGAGCCGATCAATAGATTCCAGCCGTCAACCATCACAAAGAGCAGCAGCTTGAGCGGCGTCGAGATGACGACGGGAGGCAGTTGCAGCATGCCAACCGACGTCGTGATGGAAGCGACGACGAGATCGATGACGAGGAATGGAAGAAAGAGCACGGCGCCGATCTGGAACCCGGCTTTGAGCTCCGAGATGATGTAGGCGGGAACGACGACGCGCATGGATAGTGCATCGGGATTCGCGGGCCGCGGTTCTTTCGCCAGTTCGAGAAAGAGTGCGACATCCTTCTGGCGAACGTAGTGGAGCATGAATTGTTTGACGGGCTGCGAGCCGCGCTCAATCGCCTGGAAGGAGTTGATCTTCCCCTGCTCTAACGGAGCGATGGCCTGGGTCTGGATGGTGGCCGCAACGGGTTGCATGAGAAAGAACGTGAGGATCAAGGCGAGACCGATGAGGGTTTGGTTGCTGGGCGTGCTCTGCGTGCCAAGCGCCTGGCGGAGAAAGTGGAAAATCACGAGCAGACGCACGAACGGCGTCATGGAAAGCAAAAGCGCAGGGAGCAGGGTGAGCAGGGTGAGCAGAACGACCACGCCCCACGGCACCGATCCGCTGGCGCCGAAACCGCTCCAGCCGAGACCGGGCGAAGCCACGGGGTCGGGAGGCAAAGCCGGTCCGGCATAGGCGCGCGCGGAGGTCGCCATGAGAAGAGCGAGGAGCGCTGTCGTTCTGGCAATCCAACGAATCATTTCTTCCTCGCGTTGCGCTTCTTCGGATTGCGTTTGCTCGTATTGCGCTTCGCCGGCGGCTTGGGCGCGACTTGACGGGCCTGCCTGTGCGCCGCATGACGCGGCTTGCGTGGCACTTGGCGAACCGGTTTGCGTACCAGTTGCGGCGGAAGTTTTGCCAGCAGGCACATGGCCTGGGACGAACCGCCGACGAGGAAGCGCTGCGGTCCAACCTCGATGAGCGCGATGAATCGCTTGTCGCCGAGGTGGGTGATGTCCGAGACGCTGAGGTCGCGCGGGCGGGGTGTTGCGACCCTGCGGAATCCGCTGCGGAGGCGTTCCCAGCCGCTGCGGAACATATCGGTGAGGCCGGCGTTCTGCCAGCCTGGAGCGGGCTGATCCCAAGTCAGCGCTGCCTGGTTTGCGTAATTGAAAGAATTTTTCATGCGATCTCCGTGATGCGTACGGCGAGGCGTTCTCCCACTAAATCGAATTCTGTCCATGCGAGCAGCGTGCCGTTGACGCGCATCGGCACGTCCTTGCTTTGTCCCCAGCCGGTATCAAAAATTTCGTGTTCACTCAACCGCAGAAGATCTCCCACGGTGAAATGCGGCAGAAGAAGATCGATCGTCATCCGGCACGTCAGCGGCATGGCCGACTCCCAATCCAAGCTGCCGTTGGAATCAGGCTCTTCGAGGTCTGGCTTCTCCGGGTTTGACGGTGTGCTGCTCATAGTCTTCAGCGTTGAATGAGAAACTCCGTGAAGTAAACGTCTCGCACCTTGAGCTCCGGGATACGAGTATTGAGTGTGTTGCGCAGCACTTCCTTGATGTGTTGCTTACCCTCGGACGTCATCAGCGCGGTGCTTTCCGTGGCAGTGAGCACGCCGAGAATGGTGTCGCGAATTTCGGCGACGTTGCCGGAGGACTCGGCACCTTCCTTTTCGCCCTTCTTGGCCTCCGGCTCGACGACCGCGAGATCAATTCCAACTCGCAGGTACGTCCGATCATCGTCGGAGAGATTGACGACAAACGTTTCGAGGTGAAGCACGGTTTCCGGCAAAGGCTTGACTTCGGCCGGATTTGCGCGCGATCGTGTGCGCACAGCTACGATCCCGGCGGCGGCGGTTCCGAGCAACAGCGCTGCCACCAATCCGAGAACGACCCCGCGCTTCTTTGGCGCAGAGCGCTTTGTGGCGGCCGGCGATTCCTTCCCAGTTGGGTTCGAGTTTCCCTGTGTACGAGTCATGGACACAGAGGTAAGAGCAATTGACGTGCCGATTCGGCAAGAATTTTCTGAGAATCCCGTGGAAGAAGTGGCGAGAAGAGAAGGCTCCGCCGGTACGGACCGGCGGAGCGAGAGGAATCACCGCTTGAGGTTGATGGTTTCCTGGGTGATTTCGTCGAAGGCCGTGATGGTGCGCGCATTCGCCTGGAAGGCACGCTGCGCGATGATGAGCTTGGCGAACTCGTTGGCGATGTCGACATTGGAGAGTTCCAATGCGCCGCCGGAAAGGGTGCCGCGGCCTCCGTTGCCGGGCGAGCCGATGGAAGCCTGTCCGGAGGCGAGAGTGGCTCCGAAGTTGTTGCGGCCGAGGCGCTGCAAGCCCTGAACGTTCTGGAAGCTGGCTAGCGCGATCTGCCCGAGTGTCTTGACCCCGTTGGTGAACGAGCCTTCGATGGTGCCGTCGGGACCGATGGAAAAATCGAGCAGCGCACCACTGGAGAATCCGTCCTGGTAACTGGAGGCAGCGTCGCTGGGCGCAGCCATCTGCGTCAACATGGGATTGCCGTTGGCTTCATAGACATGCCAATCGAGGGTGAGGTTAGCGGCTCCGTTGGCGAGACCAGTGATGGTGATGCCGGTGACATCCGCGGCAGGAGCCGTCAGTTTGCCGTCGCCATCGAAAGTGAGGGTTCCGGTTTTGAGGGTGGTGGGAGTCGCCGCCCCAGTGTCTGCTCCGGGAAGAGTGATCGAGTAATCCCAGTTGTTGGCGGCGGTCTTGTCGAACTTGTAAGTCAGCACATGAGTTGCGCCGAGGGAATCATAAACCGTGACCGATGTGCTGTAGGTGTCGCCGACGGCCGCTCCGGAGTCGAGGTTGGCCTTCATCTGTAAATATGAGGTCGCAGTGGGAGGATTGATCTGGCCCTTGCCGAGTTGCAGCGCAGCCAGGCCGGCCGTGGTGTCGATGGTTCCGTTGACGGAGGGATATCCCATCACCGTGAAACCGTCTTCCGTGGTGAGCCAGCCATCGGAGTTTACGGCGAAGTTTCCGGCGCGCGTGTACTGATTTGCGCCGTCCTTCTGAACGACGAAGAATCCATCGCCGGTGACGGCAACGTCAGTGGGCACGCCACTGGTTTCAATGTTGCCACCGGTGAAGATGGTGTCGAGCGAACCAACGGCCGCCCCGGCGCCGACCTGCAGGGGATTTCCCGCACCAGTGGACCCGACGGTCTGATAGAAGAGGTCACGGAAAGTCACGCGGGTCTGCTTGTAACCGACCGTGTTGAGGTTGGCAAGGTTGTTGGCAATGGCCGAGAGCGCCGTGGAACTGGCGGTCAAGCCTGACAGAGGAATTGAGAAGACTGGCATTAGAGTCCTCCTGCGGTCGGCGCCGGAGTGCTGGCGGACGGTGGTTGCGTGGCATCGCCAGAGAGAATCTGGCGAATATTGATGAGCTCGTTGAGCGAATTAAAGTCGACGAGCTGGCTGACGAAAGCGTTCGGGTCCATGGGAGAAATTGGATCCTGGGTCTTCAACTGAGTGACGAGAAGCTTCATAAAAACATCGCCCATGTCTCCGCCGAGCGCGCTGTTCTGAGGCGCTTGATCGGGTGCGGCTGAAGCCGCGTTGACTGGTGGAATCTGCATAAGTGCCTCCTTTTGCGCACTGCACTGCTAAGCCAGAAGATTGAGCGAACGTGACCAGACGGGAGCCGCGGGTACATTCGCGAGCGAAGCGTCTGTCGAAGTTTGTGATTCCTCGCGGGGAATGCGCGACGGCGATGACGGCGGTTCCCAAGCATTCGCGTGACGGGAGTTGTTTCCCGATTGCATGTCGAGCAAAGAGATACCGCGCAACTCGACGTGGTGCTGCGCCAGCGTGCGTTCGAGAGTTGGCGCCTCGGCCGACATCACGCGCTGAGTGTCGGCGTGTTCGACGCGAATGGCAGCGCCAACAGTGTCTCCATGTTGCGTGGTGTGAATCTCAAGGCGACCGAGATCGGGAGTGTTGACGGCAACACGCATCTCGGTGGTATCGATGCTTTGGATGAGTCGAGCGTTCTGCACGAGCGTTGCCGGATCGGCTGCCCGAGAAGCGGGTTGTGCGAACGCGTCGGCCGGACGCGAACTGGAAGCTGGATCTTTTGGCGCGGTGTCCGCTGATGAAGGCATATTGGCCGAGTGAGCGGGAGCAGGCGCTGCATCCGGTACGCGTTCCACGGCACTGGTGTGAGCGGTAACGGGTTCAACATTCGTCGTCTGCACCTGTGACGCATCGGCGGATACGTGATTCGGCTGAGACTGGGGCGATACGTCAGTCGATTGCTTATGTTGAGTGGGTGCCGGGACGCCTGTTTGCGCGCCCGTCCGATGCGGAATCTCCGCTTGCGCGGGCTTCGCATCCGGTTGGACTTGTGAGTTGGAGTCGCCGGATGGAATTGCGCGCTGCTGGGCGGGGAGAACAAAGTTTGGCTTCTGGCTCTCCTGCTTTGTGTCATCCGATTGCGAATTGTGCTTTGTCGCCGCCAGCGATGTGGGCGCGCTGGCTGGCGTAGGAGCCTCCGCGGACTGCGCGGGCGGCTGCTTTGCAATGGCCGATTCCGGGAAAGACGCAATTTCAGTTCGCGGAGATGTTGCGAGCTTCGCTACTGTTTCCGGCGATGCTTGGGGTGCCGCGGCCAGCGGTGTTGAAGGCATAGCGGACGCGGCGCCGTCGGGGAGCGCATCCGGCTGGGGCGACAACACTTCAGGAGCAGGCGCCGGGGCGGGAGCGGCGGATATTTCCATGGATGCTTTTCCGGCAGATGCCTCGGGAGTTACCGGCTTCGGCGCATCCTTTACATCGGGAGTCACTTGCTTCGGTGCGTCCTTGGGTTCGGAATTGATGGGCGTCGCGGCAATGATCTGGGGCAGTACTGGAATGCTGGCAGCGGCCGCGAGCGGAGTCGTGTTCATCGCGCCGGACGCGTCGCCGGAATCAACCGCGGAGTCTGCGCTTTCATCGGAAGTTTGCTTGGACACCTTTCCCGGCCTGGCAGAAGACTCAGCCGGTTGGGCAGACTCGGCCGCGACGACGGCAGTCGAGACAGATTCTCCGGCAGCCTTGCAGAGCGAGAGCAATACCTCGAGAAAATCGGTTGTCCCGGCGGAGTCATTTGCAGACGCAGGAGGCGTTGCGGATTGCGGTCCGCTGGGCGTTTCGCACGGCACGACGGGTTGCATCAGCGCACTCATATCTCGTCAAATCCTGTTGCATCCATGTGGCCAAACTAAGAATTGCGACAGGGAACACGGGACGGTGACTCAGGCGCGTTTCTCGCTGACGGAGTGGGAACACTGCGGTTCATCGTGGGAATGGGCTGGCGGCGTTTCGCTACTCCACATACGGCGGAGAAACATGTCATCGAGTTCACGCTGGGCACGCCGGTCAAGCTCTTCCGCATGTTCGGCTTCCTGCCGCTCACAAAGCGTTTGTACAACCTCACGCTCGCGGCGCTGGAGTAGAAATGACTGGCGGGCGCTGTCGGCCACGGAGACGAGATCTTTATGTGCCTCCTCCTGCCGCTGCCGGGCGATGGCGATTTCGCTGCCGCAAACGGCAACGAATTGGAGCTCAGCACCGGTCAAACCGGCATCCATGTCCTTGATGCGCTGGGTGGCGATTGCGCGCAGACGCTGCACGGCGGAGGCGAGCTGCTGCGACGAGGCAGCGACGGCCTGCTGCGCGCGTTGCAGTTCCGCGTAGCGAATTTCTTCACGTAAAGAGCGGACGCGCAGCAACGTTCGGAGTGGTGAGCGGAAGGCCATATCAGGACGGCAACTCCATAAGCCGCGAGAATGTTGCGGGGAAGGGCGCAAGTTCGCTGGCCTTTTGCCGCAGGAACTCCTTGATGCGCGGCACGACTTCGATCGCGCGATCGAGTTGCGGATCGGAACCCTTCTGGTAGGCGCCGATGCGGATGAGATCTTCGGAACGGTTGTAGACAGCGAGCAGATGACGCAGCGCTGCGACGCGCGCAAGGTGTTCCGGAGCGCAGACGGCAGGCATGAGGCGGCTGAGGCTGTCGAGAATATTGATGGGCGGATAATGGCCCTCGGCGGTGAGACGGCGATCGAGAAAGATGTGGCCGTCGAGCAGCGAGCGCACGGCGTCGACGATGGGATCCATCTGGTCGTCGCCCTCCATCAACACCGTGTAGAAACCGGTGATGCTGCCGTGGCCCATGTGCCCGGCGCGCTCCACCAGGCGAGCAAGCATGGAAAAGACCGACGGCGTGTAGCCCTTCGCGGTGGGCGGTTCGCCGGCAGCGAGTCCCACTTCGCGTTGCGCCATGGCGAGACGGGTGATGGAGTCGAGGACGAGAAGCACGTGCTTGCCCGCTTCGCAAAAATACTCCGCGATGGCAGTGGCCGAATACGCGGCGCGCAAACGCAGCAGTGGCGACTGGTCGGAGGTGGATACGACGACCACGGCGCGACGCATACCTTCGTCCCCGAGAGAGTCCTGGAGGAACTCGCGTACTTCGCGCCCGCGTTCGCCGACGAGCGCGACCACGGTGAGATCAGCGGATGTTCCGCGGGCCATCATGCCGATGAGCGTGCTCTTGCCGACGCCGCTGCCACCGAAAATTCCCATGCGCTGACCGCGTCCGCACGTAAGAAAAGAATCGACGGCACGCACGCCGCAGGAAATCGGATCTCGAATGGGAGTGCGATCCATGGGCGAGGGTGGAGCGACTTCGATACGCCGGCGGCTGAAGGCGCGGATACCGCCCAAGCCGTCAATGGGGGCGCCACTGCCGTCGATAACGCGGCCAAGCAATGCGTCTCCGACGGGAACAGAGGGATGCACGCCAGTGGAGACGATGCGATCACCGTAGCGAATTCCAAGCGCGGCATCGAGAGGCATGGAGAGAACGGTGGAACCACGGAAGCCGACGATTTCGCCGGGAAAGCTGTTGCCGCGAGAATCCATGATCGAACAGGTTTCGCCGACGGAGCAGAACGGGCCCTCGGATTCGACGAGTTGCCCGGAGGCCTGCACGACGCGGCCGGACCAGCGGAACCGGGGCGGTGCGTCAAGTTGCTGAAGAAATCGCGTTAGCAGCGCGCTCATTGCACGACCTCTCGCGCGGACGTGCGTGGGCGCTCAGCAAGCAAATCAAGGAAGCCCTGTTCGATGTCTTCCAACTGTCGCGTGATGCTGATTTCGGTGGTGCCAACTTCGGCGACGAGGAGACAGGCGCCAGCTTCGAGCGTGGTGTCTTCCACTACATCGGGAGCGTGCAGGCCCTGCGTGCGCGAAAAATAATCGCGCCATTCGTGGGCGGCGGAAGGGTGAACGCGGAGTTCGACACGAGAAGTTTTGTCGAGTTGATCGAGCGCGACGCGAACGAGGCCGGTAAGCAGTAACGGATCAGCCTGGCTCTCGCGCTGCAGGATCTTGCGGGCGATGCCCAGGGATAGCCGCACAACTTCGTTCTCGACGCGCTCGAAGTAATGATCGCGCTCGCGGGAGAAATCGGCAGCGAGTTGCTGTACCCTGGCGCGCAGCTGTGCGGCTTCCTTTTCGAAAGCGATACGGGCGCGGTGTTCCCCTTCACGGAGAGCTTCCTCGCGCGCACGCGCCAGAAGTTCCGCGGGAGCTGCGGGAGCGTTATCCGGCGGGGAGTCGGTTGAGACGTCACTATCATGCCCGGCGCCGGGGAGGGTAGACGCATCGACATATGCGAATGCTTCTATAAGCGACGGAGGTTCCGGACGGGTCACCGCGTCAGACGACATATTCGTCTTCTCCCTCGGACTTCAGTACGAGCTTGCCCTCTTCTTCGAGTTTGCGCGCAATGGCGACGCATTCCTGCTGAGATTTGGCGACGTCGCGGGAGCGTACGGGGCCGAGCACGTCCATGTCCTCTTTCAACATGTCGACCGCGCGCGAAGACATGGATTTAAAGATATGGTTTTTCAGCTCTTCCGGAGCGCCCTTCAGAGCGAGCGCCAGCGTTTTCTTGTCGACGGCGGCGAGCAAGTCGCGCATGCCCTGCTCGGGAATGCCGATAAGGTCGTCGAAGGTGAACATGAGGTTGCGAATGCTGGTGGCAAGCTTGGGGTCTTCATGCTCGATACTTTCGAGGATGCCCTTACCGGCGGTGGGGTCGAGACGATTCAGCAGGTCGGCCACTCCCTGCAGTCCGGCGTAAGCCCGGCGGCTCTGTTCGCCGAGGGCGACGAGCCGTTCATGCAGCACCATGGAGACGCGCTGGGCCATTTCCGGTGAGAACTGCCGCAACAGTGCGAGGCGCTTGATGGCTCCGGCGCGGATCTCTTCCGGCAACTTTACCAGCAACGCGGAACCCTGCCGCGCATCGAGGTGCGCGAGGATGAGCGCGATGGTCTGCGGATGCTCGCCTTCGAGAAACTTGGCGAGCTGCTGCGGATCCGCCTTCTGCAAAGAATCGAGTTTGCTGGCGCTCATCTCCTGGGCGCGCGTGACCGCGTCAAGCATCTCGTGTGCCTGGTCTTCGCCGAATGCCTTGACGAGCAATCGAGTCGCGTACTCAGAACCGCCGCGCGCGAGATATTCCTGCGTGAGCGTGAGGCCGTAATACTCCTCCAGGACCTTGGTCGCAATTTCAGGAGGAACGGATTCGAGATCGGCGATCTCCTGCGTGACGGTGTGAAGCTCCTGCTCGGAGAGATGACGATAGACGGCGCTGGCGACATCCTCGCCGAGAAGGACGAGGAGGACGGCAGCCTTGCGCAGGCCGGTAATGTTGCCCGGCGCGAGCTTCGTCATTTCGGCGCCTCCTCGTGGATCCAGGTCTGTACAAGTTTCGTTGTGGGCAACGGCTCAGCCTTGATCTTTTCGGCGACGTGGCGAGTGAGAGCGGAGAGGCGGCGCATTTCGGGGGTTGCGTCGGGAAGGTCGAGCAGGACCTCCTCTTTTTCCCGGGCAACTGGGCGAGCAGGCGCACTCACCTGTTCCGGTTCGGAGGCCGCGCGAGGCAGTTCATTCTGATGCGACTCAAATGAACTGACAAGTTGCCGCTTTACCGGTCGCAGCACGAGCAGGTACACGAGCAAGAAGAGCAGCAAGACGCCGACAAGCCGCAGGACGGAGGCCCAGTCATTGACGATGCGGAGAGCGCGTTCAACCTTGGTTGGGGCGGACGGCGTCTCGACCGGCGATGGCTGGAAGGAAATATTCTGTACGCTGATGACGTCGCCGCGATTCGCGTCAAAGCCAATGGCGGCGCGCGCGAGGTCCTCGATCTGCTTCAATTCTTCGAGCGACCGCTTGCTGCGGACTTCCGCGCGTTTACCGTTCTCATCCCTGATGGTCACTACGTCATCGACGAGCAAGGCGGTAGCGATACGCTTCACGCGTCCCGAGGGCTGCACGGTATGGCGCACGACACGATTGACGGCGAAGGTGCTGTTTTCACTGGAAGACTGCGCTTCGTTGGCGATATTGCGCGTGGCGGCGGCAGAGGCGCCGGGCATGTTGCTGCTGGTTCCGGGCGCGCCGGCAACAGTGCCCGCACCTGAACGCTCCTCGGAACGTTGGGTGGTGAGCGCCACGGATGACTTGGGATCGTAGGTCTCCTGATTCTCCTCGCTGCTGCTCATGTCGTATTCGACGTGAACGCTGGCGCGAATGCGATCGGCGCCGACAACGGGTTCCAGAGTTTTCACCAGGCGGCCGGCGAGCAGATCGTCGAGCGTGTTGCCGTTGCCGTCAGCCGCGTAAGGAAATGCGGCGGTGGAAAGCGCGCGGTTCGTGTCGGCATCGACGACGGTGACGTTATCGGGTGACAACTTATCGACGGAGCCGGCGACGAGCCTGGCGATGGCAGCCTGCTCCGGCAACGAGAGTCTCCCGGAGCGAAGCTTGAGCACGACGCTGGCTTTGGCGGCGCGGTCCGACTCGGTGAAGATGGAGTCGGGCGGAAGGACAAGATGAACGCGCGCGGAGACAACGTCACTGAGCGTCTGAATGGTGCGTTCGAGTTCGCCCTCGAGTGCGCGTTGATAGTTGACCTTCTCATTGAAATCGCTGGCGGCCCAACTTGGCTTGTCGAATAGTTCGAAGCCGAGTCGTCCGGAGCGCGGCATGGGTTGAGAAGCGACTTCCATGCGTCCAGCGTCCAACTGATCGGCAGCAACGCTGACGGTGGTCCCGTCAGGCGAGAGCTGGTAGGCGATGTTCTTGGCGGCGAGACGCGCGCCAAGCGCCTGTGCCTCGGCCGGGTCCATGCCGGAGTAGAGCACCTTCATGTCCGGCTTGGCGGTGTACTTGACGAAAGCGAAGAGCGTGGCCGCAACCAGCACCGCACCTGCGCCGAGAAGCAGCTTCTGACGAGTGCTGAGGCCGCCCGCAAACGAGAGTACCTGCGAGAGGGCTCCACCGAACGAGTTGGTCGCTTCAGCCATGGTTCACTAGAACTGCAAACGCGCCACTTCCTGGTACGCGCCCACGATCTTGTTGCGCACCTGCATCATCAGCTCAAACGACAGGTTCGCCTGTTCAACGGCGATCATCGCGCTGTGCACGTCCTCTCCGCCGTTGAGCAGCTGCTTTACTTTCGCGTCGGCCTCGGCACCGGACTGCTCCACGGTCTGAATGGCAGCGTTGAGCGTATCGGAGAATCCGGTAGACTTGCCGCCCTGCCTGGGGGACGACGGCATCTCCGGCATTTGTAACTGCGGCGGCATTGCACTGTCGATGCGCATGATGCCTCCTTATCGAAGAATGTCGATGGACTGCTGAATCATCTGCTTGGAAGCGTTGACCGCCGCGATGTTGAGCTGGTAGGAGCGTACGGCTCCGAGCAGGTCGGTCATCTCCATCACGGGATTGATATTGGGATAAGCGACATAACCCTTGGCGTCCGCATCGGGATGCGAAGGTTCATAACGAAGCACGGGCGGAGCGGGATCGCTGACGACCTGGCTCACCTGCACGCCCCCGGCGGAGGCTTCACCGGTGCGCGCACCGGCGAGCATAAGCGGAAAACGCTGGGCGCGGGATTCGAAGATGACCTGTTTGCGCTGATAAGGACCACCCTGCGCGGTGCGTGTGCTTTCGGCGTTGGCAAGGTTCGCGGCCACAACTTCAGCCCGAATACGTTCGGCTCCCAGCGCGGATGCACTTACGTCCATCATGCCAAAGAGGTTCATCGATTATTTCCCTTCATTGATGGCTGTCGATAAACGGCGAAACTCACTGCGAAGAAGTTCGACGCCGGTATGGAATTGCAACTGGGTTTGCGCCAGCAGGAGCGATTCACGGTCGACGCTGACGTTGTTTCCATCAGGACGCTCGATGAGGCCGGAGATCTCGCGGGCCACCGGCTTCGTCGTCGAATCGCCGTCGAGGGCGCGGTGAAGCTCGCGCGCGAAGTCCACGTCTCTCGTGCGGTAGCCGGGCGTATCGACATTGGCCATGTTGCCGGCGACGACTCCCGCACGGAATGCGGTGAGATCGAGGTATCGCGACAAGGCGCCGACCATCGGGTTATCCACCATGCTCATGACGAGTCCTCCAGCGGCATTGCTGCAAGATGAGTTCCGTTTTCGGGCTGCGGTTCTTAAAAACTTCTCAAGGACGGATGCGTGATTACCCGAGGCTGAAGTGCTCCGGGAGCAGGACGCCGGAATCTTCGGCGAAGATACAAGCGCGCTCGACGACGTGACGCAGTTCGCGCACGTTGCCCGGCCACGCGTGTCGCAGTAAGAGCCGGTTGGCATCGTCGCTGAGCCGCAGGGAGTGTCCGGCAAACTCGCGCACGAAATGGCGGGCAAGCACGAGGATGTCTTCTCCGCGCTGACGCAGCGGAGGAATGACGACGGGAAAGACAGAAAGACGATAGTAAAGATCTTCGCGAAACTCGTGCCGGGAGACTCGCTCCGGCAGAGAAGCGTTGGTGGCGGCTATCACACGGGCATCGACGCGGGTGGTCTCGGTGGCGCCGAGGCGCTGCACCTCTCCGTTTTCGAGGAATCGCAGAAGCTTGGCTTGAATGGCGGGTGTGATCTCGCCGATTTCGTCGAGGAATAACGTGCCGCCATCGGCGCCCTGCACCTTGCCGTTGCGCGATTGCACGGCGCCAGTGAACGCTCCACGGGTGTGGCCGAAGAGTTCAGCTTCCAGCAACGTCTCCGGAATGGCCGCGCAATTTACGGTGACGAATGGCGCGTGAGCGCGAAGGCTCAACGCGTGAATCGCCTGGGCTACGAGTTCCTTGCCGCTGCCGGTTTCACCTGTGATGAGGACAGCCGTGTTGCGTCGCGCCACAAGGGTCGCATGACGATATAACGTCTGCATGGTTTCGCTGTCGCCCATCATGCCGGGGAGACGCAGGTCGTCACAGAGAGGAGCACGTTCTTCCTGTACGGACGAAATTGGCTGATCGACCGGAGTTGCCCACGGTCCGAGCATGGTATAAGGAGCGCTGTCACGCAACTCGGGCGGAATCTGCGGCAGTCCGGTCGCTGAGTCGAGCATGACAACGTCAGTTCCGGGAAACCGCGACTCGACAATGCCAATCACATCGTCGGCATTGAGGTCGGGGAGTTTGCAGTCAAGCAGAAGCAAGCGGCAACGCTTTAGTTCCAGTTTGCCGAGCGCATCGGCGCCGCCCAGCGCCTCGTCTACCAGCCACTGCGCATCGAAGAGGCGGCGTGCAAGCCGCTTGCGGAGATCGGCA